>Ga0187892_10001399_pt1 | contig 55176 bp, 56 predicted proteins | sample MA1701073metaG_FD_139345 | JGI IMG/M metagenome (GOLD analysis project Ga0187892, IMG submission 139345) | Bio-ooze microbial communities from a basaltic lava cave in the Kipuka Kanohina Cave System on the Island of Hawaii, USA - MA170107-3 metaG ...
GACTTCGCGGCCGGCGCGTTCGGCGCGAAGCGCTTCGGGGCCTCGAAGGCGGGCATGGCGGGTGCGGCGGCGGGCGCGCTGATCGGGCTCTTCTTCGGCCTGCCCGGCATCCTGCTCGGACCCTTCGCGGGCGCGATCGCCGGCGAGCTGCTCGCGCGCCGCAGCCCACAGGCCGCCAGCCGCGCGGGCGTCGGCGCCGCGCTCGGCCTCGCCTTCGGCGCCGCCGCGAAGCTCGCGCTCGCGTTCACGATGATCGGCGTGTTCCTGCTCGCGCGCTTCCTCGAGTGAGCCAGGAGACCGACCCGAGCCATCTTGGGTCGGCCTCCTAGCCGCGCGCGACCCGCTCCGCCGCCTCGGACGCGGCGCGCAGGCAGGCTTCGACGTCCGGGATCGGATCCTCGGGGTGCTCCTCGTACTCGAGGCTGAGCGCCTTGTCGGGCCCGAAGCCGACCGCGCGCAGCGCGCGGAAGAACGCGTCGAGGTCGAGCTTGCCCTGGCCGAGGACGCGGCCCTCCGCGAAGAAGCCCTCGCCCGCGAAGTCCTTGAGGTGCACGCCGTGGACGCGCGGGCCGAGCCGGCGCACGGCTTCGGCGGGATCCTCGCCGGAGCGGATGAAGTGGCCCGCGTCCACGCAGGCGCCGAAGTTCGGGTGACGGCCGTCGAGCGACGCCTCGACGTCGGCGATCTTGTCGTAGCGGAACCAGGGCCCGTGGTTGTGGATGCCGAGCCGGACGCCCGGGTGCTCGGCGCAGAGCTCGTCGAGCGCGTCGAGCGCCTCGTCGTCGGGCATGATCGTGAGCAGCGGGATCTTCGCGGCCTCGGCGAAGGCGAACAGGCGCCGTGCCGCCGCCTCGTCGGCGACGCCGTGCACGCCGCTCGCGGCGAGCGCGATGCCACGCGCGGCGAGCGCCGCATGCACGCGCGCGATCTCGGCCGCGTCTTCGGTGACGGGGAAGTGCGAGCCGAACTCGTAGAAGAGCAGCTTGGTCTCGGGGATCAGCTCCACGTGCGCGAGGCCGAGCCGCTGCACGGCGTCGAGCATCGCGTCGAGGCGCAGCTCGCGCAGCGTGAAGCTCTGGATGCCCATCGAAAAGCCGCCGTACGACAGCCCGCGGACCGGCGCCTCGGCGAACGAAGCGCGCGCTGCGAGCCCGGTCGCTGCCCATGCGGCGCCACCAACGATCACTTGACGGCGTGTCCAGTGCATTGCGACCTCCGCGCGCACGCTACCATGCCGCGATTCCGCCGGGAGGAACCCGATGCTCTCGCGTTTCGACGACTACCCGATCCACCAGACGCCCGAGCCCATCGCCCAGCCGGCGTCGAGCGATCGCAACGTCTACGACCGCTACTGGTTCAACGGCTACTCGGACGACGGCGAGTTCTACTTCGGCATCGGCGCCGCGGTCTACCCGAACCTCGGCATCATGGACTGCGGCTTCTCGATCGTGCGGGACGGCGAGCAGCATGCCTTCCACGCCTCGCGCCGGATCCCGAGCGAGCCGAGCCGCGTCGAGGTCGGACCCTTCCGCATCGACATCCTCGAGCCGATGAAGCGGCTGCGCGTGGTGGTGGACGAGAACGAGACGGGCATCGCGTGCAACCTGGAGTGGATCCCGCGCACCGCGAACATCGAAGAGGGCCGCCAGACCAGCAAGCGCGGCCGCATGACCATGGACGCCACGCGCTTCAACCAGTTCGGCCGCTGGCGCGGCACGGTCCGCTACGGCGGCCGCACGCTCACGGTCGACCCGAAGCGCACGTACGGCACCAAGGATCGCTCGTGGGGGATCCGCCCGGTCGGCGTCCCCGACCCGGGCGGCGCGCCGCCGACGCAGCTGCCGCAGGTGTTCTTCCTGTGGGCGCCGCTCCACTGGCAGGACCGCTGCACGCACATGGGCTCCTTCGAGCACGCGGATGGCCGCATGTGGCACTGGGACGGGATGATCTGCCCGACCTACGAGAACCCCGACGACATCCCCGGCATCGAGGATCCGAACACGCGCCTGCTCGGCGGCGTCGAGCATCGGCTCGTGTACCTGCCCGGCACGCGGCGCGCGCGCTCCGCCGAGATCACGCTGATCGAGAAGGACGGCAAGCGCCACGACATCGCCCTCGAGCCGCTGATCTGCTTCCGCATGAAGGGCATCGGCTACTCGCACCCGACGTGGGGCCACGGCATGTGGAAGGGCGAGCTGGCCGTCGGCGGCGAGAGCTGGAAGACCGACGACCTGAACGAGATGGCGATCGAGAACCAGCACATCCAGCAGGTCGTGCGCGCGAAGAGCGGCGGCAAGGAAGGCATCGGCGTGCTCGAGCAGATCGCCTTCGGCCCGCACCACCGCTACGGCTTCAAAGAGCTGCTCGACCCGGCACGCTAGGAGAACCCACGACGATGCGACGCTTCGAAGGCAAGGTGGCGCTGATCACGGGAGCGGCGTCGGGGATCGGGCGCGCCACGGCGGAGCGCCTCGCGAGCGAGGGCGCGAGCCTGTTCCTGGTGGACCTCGCCAAGGAGGGGCTCGAGGAGACGGTGAAGCGCTGCGCGGCGGCGGGCGCCACCGTCGAGAGCGCCCCCTGCGACGTCTCGCGCGAGGAGCAGGTGAACGACGTCGTCGCGCGCTGCCTCGACCGCTTCGGGAAGCTCGACGTGCTGGTGAACGTGGCGGGCATCCTGCTGCTCGCGCACACGCACGAGACCACGCTGGCGCAGTGGCAGAAGATCCTCGACGTCAACCTCACGGGCACCTTCCTGTTCTGCCGCGCCGCGCTGCCGCACCTGCTCGCGAGCCGCGGCAACATCGTGAACACGTCCTCGACCTCCGCCATCAACGGCATGCCGTACGGCGCGGCCTACGGCTCCAGCAAGGCCGGCGTGCTCGCGCTCACGCGCGCGCTCGCGGTGGAGTACGGGGGCAAGGGCGTGCGCGTGAACGCGATCTGCCCCGGCTCGATCAAGACCCCGATGGGCAGCGGCAGCAACCTGCCGAAGGACGTGAACTGGGACCTGGTGAAGCGCGCCATGCCGCTCGACAAGCCGCGCGGCCCCGAGGTGGTGGCGAGCGTCGTCGCCATGCTCGCCTCCGAGGACGGTGTCCACATCAACGGCGAGTCGATCCGCATGGACGGCGGGACGTTGGCGTGACTCCTCAGCAGACCTCGGACCTGCTCGAGATCCAGCAGCTGATCTACCGCTACGCGTGGCTGATCGACACGCGGGACTTCGACGGACTCGACCGGGTCTTCGCGCCCGGCGCCGAGGTCCACTACAACGTGTTCGGCGGCGTGAAGCAGGCCTGGCCCGCGGTGAAGGACTTCCTGCGCATGGGCCTGTCGCTCCACCGCGTGACGCAGCACGGCATGAGCAACCCGCTGGTCGAGCTGGCCGGCGACCGCGCCAGCGCGCGCACGTATGGCAATCTCGTGCACGTGCAGGAACTGCTCGACGGGGGCAAGCCGAGCTACGTGGTGCAGCACGCGATCTACTCGGATGAGCTGGAGCGGCGCAGCGAGGGCTGGCGCATCACGAGCCGGCGCCTCGACAACCTGTACATCTCGGGCCGCTTCCTCGGGCCCGACCGCGTGAAGACCTTCGAGAAGCCGCAGCCCTATTGAGCGCGCCGTTCCGCCATCGCGGCATCGTCGAGGGCTTCTACGGGCGGCCGTGGGCGCACGCGGACCGGCTGTGGTGGGTGGATCGCCTCGCGCAGCTCGGCATGAACACGTACGTGCTGGCGCCGAAGGACGACCCGCTTCACCTCCAGCGCTGGCGCGAGCCCTACCCGGCCGACGACTGGGCGCGCTTCGGCGAGCTGGTGCGGCGCGGCCGCGACGCGGGCGTCGAGGTCGGCTTCGCGCTCTCGCCCGGGCTCTCGATCCGCTACGCGGACGCCGCGGACGTCGCGACGCTGGTCGAGAAGCTCCGCGCGTACGCGGGGCTCGGCTCGCGCTTCCTCGCGTTGTGCGTGGACGACGTGCCCACCGAGTTGGCGCACGCGGAGGACCGGGCCGCGTTCGGCTCGCTCGCCGCTGCGCACGTCGCGCTCGCGCACGCGGTGCGCCGCGCGCTCGGACCCGACGTCGTGCTGTGGCTCGTGCCGACCGACTACGCGGGCAACGACGGCTCGCCCTACCTCGAGGAGCTCGGCGCCGCGCTCGACCCCGCCATCGAGGTGGCCTGGACCGGCCGCACCACGGTGCCGCCCACGGTGCGCGCGGACGAGGCGGGCGCGCGCGCCGCGCTGCTGCGGCGGAAGCTGCTGCTGTGGGACAACGTGCCGGTCTCGGACGGCCCGATGCGGACGATGCTGCACCTCGTGCCGTACCGAGGACGCGAGCCGGGGCTCGCGGATCACGCGTCGGGCGTGCTGCTGAACCCGATGCAGCACGCGCGCGCCTCGTACGTCACCGTCGCGGGCGCCGCCGCCTTCCTCGCCGACCCCGCGCGCTTCGACGCCGAGTCGACCTGGCGCGGCGCCGTACGCACGCTCGGCGCCGGCGCCGAGGACGCCTTCGAGACCTTCGCCCTCGCCCACCGCTTCTCCCCCCTCACCCCCGACGACCGCGACCCCGCCCTCGAAGCCGAGTGGCTCGCGTCACGAAGGGGACGTTCCTTTTCCGTCACGAATCGACTGCGCACGCTCGTCGCTGCCCGAATCGGCGCCGGCGATGCGCTTCGAAGCGGCCTCGAGGACCGCCGCCTGCTCGCCGAGCTCGAGCCCTGGCTCGCCGGCCACGAGCGCGAGTCCCGCCGCATCGCGGCCGCGCTCGACCTGCTCGAGGCGCTCGGCGGCGACGGCGACCGGCTCGCGAAGTCGCTCGCCTGGATCCGCTGCGAGGGGCGCCTCACCACGAACGCGCCGGCCGCGACCACCAGCTACGGCCCGCGCCGCGTGCTCTACCCGCAGCTCGCCGGCCTCGCGTCCGGCAGCGCCCACTTCGGCGCCGATCCCGCGCTGTTCCGGGACCGCTGCCTCGGCGACGAGATCGTGGACTTCGCCGCCGCCGCCGCGCTCGCCGCGGTGGGACCCGCCTGACTCAGACGACCGCGCGCCGCGACCGCCGCCACGTCGCGTGCACCTGCGTCACCAGCAGCCCCACGCCGACCAGCGCGATCACCCAGCCGGCCGGCGCGCCCACGACGGGCAGGTTCCGCAGCAGCACGACCACGAGCAGGCCCGCGCCGAGCGCCATCCCGAACTCGCGCAGGGAGTCGCCGCGCGGCCGCACCAGCGAGCGCCCGATCAGCGCCGCCACCACGATCGCCCCGAGGTAGAGACAGATCCCCCACGCCGCGAGGCCGATCAGCGCGGCGGGAATGCCCACGATGGTGAGCGCCAGCAGCGCGAGCGCGAGCGGGCCGAGCACCGCGAAGGCGAGGCCGAGGCCGAGCGACTCGAAGAAGTCGCGCCCCGTCTCGATGCGGCCCGTGAACCAGCCCGGCAGCAGCGTGTGGAGGAGAACGCCGATCAGGAACGAGGCGACGAAGCCCACCGCGGTCCAGGTGTAGAAGCGGCCGTCGCGATAGCGAGACCACATCGTGTGGCGGTGCCCCGTGAGAACCACGACGTCCGTCGCGCCCGCGACGACCGCGCCCTCGGCGATCTCGAGCCGCTCGGGCTCGGGCAGATACGCGCGCAAGTCGCCCCCGACCCGCGCGCCCGCGAGCACGGACGCGCGCTCGGCGCGCGCCTCGAGATCTCGCCCCACCTCGCCCTGCAGCTCCACGCGCTCGCCGAAGGCGCCGAGGTCGCGCCCGACCTCGCCCTCGACGCGGACGCGCTCGGCGCCCAGGAAGGCGTCGCGGGTCACGCGCCCGTTGGGTCCGACCTGCACCCGCTCGCCGCCCACGTACGCGTTCGCGCCGACGCTTCCCTCGAGCGCGACCTGCTCGCCGATCGCGATCAGCCCGTCCGCGACGCGCCCCCGCACGTCGAGCTCGCGCCCGAGCGCCACCAGCGTGCCCTCCACCTCGCCGCGGATCGCGACCCGCTCGCAGAACGCCAGGACGTCGCCCACCACGATGCCGTCGATCTCGAGCGACTGGCAGCTCACCACGAGCGTGCCGTCGTGCGTCTCGCCGCGCGCCACGTGCACCACGTCCTGGTGGACCAAGTGCGTCGCGGCGGCGGCCGGCTCGGTGCCGCTCAGCGCGAGCGCGGCGCCGCCGAGCGCGGCGAGCGTGCTCGCGCCGGCGTAGCGCCGCAGCAGCGCGCCGGCGAGGAACGTGAAGATCGCCGCGAGCCCCGCGAGGGCGCCCAGCGCGGTGCCCAGCTCGAGCCAGCCCGGCGCGCGGTCGCGCAGCATGAAGATCGTGTCGAACAGCATCTCGTTCACTCCCAGCAGCGCCGAAGGGCGCAGCCAACCGAGCCCCGACGGAAGCGTCTCGATCACGGCGGACACGCCCGCGGTCGCGAGGGCCGTCGCCGCGATCGCGAGCGGCAGGCCGAAGGCGACGCTGCGCTCGGGCGCGGCCTCGGCGAGCGAAGCCGCCGGCGCCGGGCTCGCCTCCGCGAGCAGGCCGGAGAGAGCGCGCGCCTCCTCGCGTAGCGCGAGCACGCGGCCGCGGCAGCGCTCGCAGCCCACCAGGTGCGCCGCGACACGCCTCGCCTCGGCCGGCTCGATCCCGTCGTCCACGTACGCGGCGACCCACCACTCGGGCGGACAGCTCATGCGAACCCTCCTGCCGAGAGCGCCTCGCGCAGGCGCAGCTTGGCGCGGAACAACAGCACGCCGACGTCGCGCGGCCGCACCCGGAGCAGCTCGGCGATCGCGTCGTAGGGCAGCTCGGCGAAGTAGCGCAGCACGAGCGGCGCGCGATGGCGCGCGGGCAGCCCGTCGAGCGCCGCGAGGAGCTGCTCGCGCCGCTCCCGCGCGAGCGCGCTGCCGAGCGGCGACGGCCCGTCGTTCGGCAGGGTGTCCTCCGCCAGATCCGCCGCGTCGAACAAGCGTCCCTCGACGGCGCGCCGGCGCAGCAGATCCACGCAGTGGTGCGCGGCGATCGCGAGCAGCCAGCTCCGGAAGGGACGCCGCGTGTCGTAGCTCGCGAGCGCCTCGCGCGCGCGGAGGAACACCTCCGAGCGCGCGTCCTTCGCGTCCTCCTCCGAGCCGAGCAGGCGCCGGCACAGGCGCGTCACCGGCTCGGTGTACGCGCCGTACAAGTCGGCGAAGGCGTCGCGGTCGCCCTGCGCGACCCGCCGGACCAGCTCTTCGGGCTCGCGCCGCTCGAGGCGGTCGATCCTTGCTCCTCCGGCGGCCTCCAGGAAGGCCACGATCGTCGTCATCCTGCCGCGTACTACGAGCGAGGGGGGCGCTTTCTTACCGGGGGGCGGGCGCCGTCCAGGGCTCGGCCACCGCCACCTTGATCCGCACCCCCGCGGCGAGCGGCGCCTCCGCATCGAGATCGTTGGCCACCGCCGTCTCGGCCGCGGTCCAGGCGCTCTGGTTGCGCGCCAGCAGCGCGTCGAGGGATTCGCCTGGCTGCGCGGACCGGATGCGCAGGCGCTCCGCGCGCACGCGCGCCCGGTCCCGCTTGGTGAGCGGCCGCAGGCTCTCGACCGCGGCCGCGATCTCCGGCCGGCGCGCCTGCGCTTCTGCCAGCGGATAGACGCCGACCACGCGGTAGACGCGGCCGCCCAGCGCCAGCCAGGTGAGCAGCGCGGCGTCGGTGCCGCTGCCGATCTCGAGCTGCGTGGCGGGGCGCCCGTTCACCTCGAGCGTGTGGAGCGCGCGCTGGTGCTCCTCGCTCGCCAGCTCGCCGGTCGCGACCGCGAGCGGGTCGTCCCCCTCGCCCGCCAGCTCGAGCAGGATCGCGACGTGGCCGCCCGCCGTGGGATCGGCGGCCACGACCGCCTCCGGCTGGTTCTCGCGGTCCCAGCCCTGCGGCACGCGGAACGCGAAGCCGAGCTCGGGATGGAAGAAGTCGTCCTCGACGAAGACGCCGTGCAGGGGGCTCGGGCCCACCAGCAGCCCGTCGAGGTGCGCGAGGGCCACCGAGAGGTCGGCCTTGCTGCGGGGACGCGCGCGCGGCGCGAGCTCCCGCGCGTACTCGCGCACGCGCTCCGTGCGGTCGGGCGTGCGCGGATGGCTGGCGAAGAACGAGAGCGGCGGCGGGCCGTCGCGGTGCAGCGCCTCCTCCCGTTCGAGCCGCTCGAGGAACTCGGCGAGCGCCATCGGCCGGAAGCCCGCCGCGAGCGCGAGCTCGGCGCCCACCTCGTCCGCCTGGTACTCCTGCTCGCGGCCGTAGGCGGAGAGCGCGAGGCCGGACACGATCGCGCCAGGCAGCCCGACCAGCGCGCCGAGCGGACGGCTCACGCTGCCCACGATCGCCGCGGGAACGCCGAACACGAGCGCGAGCGGCGTCGCCGCGGTGGTCTGGCGCACCGAGTCACGCGCCGCCACGTGCCCGATCTCGTGGCCGATCACGCCGGCGAGCTCGTCCTCGCTGCGGACGAGCGCGAGCAGGCCGCGCGTCACGAACACCGGCCCGCCCGGCAGCGCGAACGCGTTCGGCACGTCGAGATCCACCACGTGGAAGCGATACGTGACGTCCTGGCGCGGCGAGTGCTCGGCGAGGCGCGCGCCGATCGCCTCGACCCAGCTCGAGGTCGGCTCGTGATCCGAGAGGCCGAGCTCCGCGAGGAACTTCGTCTCCTGCTCGGCGCCGAGCTCGCGCTCGCGCTCGGAGGAGATCACCACGAACTCCGGCCGTCCCGTGACCGGGTTCAACGCGCAGGCCGAGGCGAGCGCGAGGACGAGCGCGAGGCGGCGCTTCATGGCAGCAGGAGGACCTTGCCGGTGGTGCGCCGCCCTTCGAGCGCGCGGTGCGCCTCGGCGGCGTCAGCCAGCCCGTAGCGCGCGCCGATGCGCACCTGGAGGCGGCCGGTGGCGACGGCGCCCAGCACCTCGCCCGCGCGCAGCTCGAGCTCGGCACGGTCGGCCGTGTAGTGCGCGAGCGAGGGACGCGTCACGAACAGCGAGCCGAGCGCGTTCAGGCGGCCGAGCTCGAAGGGCGGCACGGGGCCGCTCGACTGGCCGAAGAGAACGAGCAGCCCGCGCGGGCGCAGCGCCTTCAGGCTGCCCTCGAAGGTGGACCGACCCACCGAGTCGTACACGACGTCGCAGCCGCGCCCGCCCGTCAGGCTCCGAGCCTCGGCCGCGAAGTCCGCGCGGTCGTAGCGCACGACGTCGCCCGCGCCCGCCGCGCGCGCGAGCGCCTCCTTCTCCGCCGACGAGCAGGTGCCGATCACCTTGGCTCCGGCCGCGGCGAGCAGCTGGATCAGGAGCAGGCCGACGCCGCCCGCCGCCGCGTGCACCAGCGCGACGTCGCCGGGGCGCGTGGTGCGGCAGCCGTTCACGAGGTAGTGCGCGGTCATGCCCTGCAGCATCGCTGCGGCCGCGACATCGAGCGGCACGCCGTCCGGCACGTCGACTAGCTGCGCGGCGGGCGCCACCACGTGCGAGGCATACGAGCCCGGCGCCGCGGCCCACGCGACGCGGTCACCCACCCGCAGCGCGACGCCCTCGCCCACCGCCTCGACCACGCCAGCGCCTTCGAGGCCGGCGACGTAGGGAAGCGGCCTCGGGTAGAGGCCCGTGCGGAAGTAGACGTCGATGAAGTTCACGCCCGCCGCGTGCGCCGCGACGCGCACCTGCCCGGGGCCGGGCGCAGGCGGCGCGAAATCCCCGGCGCGTAGCACCTCGGCGCCCCCCGTCTCGCGCACCGTGATGGCCTGCGGCATGCTCGCTCCTCGTCCGCGCTCACGGCCTCGGGCTCGTCGGCGATTCGCGGCGCCCCAGCATAGGAGGTGCAACCCCATCATGCTTCGCCAATTCTTCGGTGTTTCTCTCCTCGTCGGTGTGCTCCCGCTCCTCGCGTGCCAGGTGATCTCCGCCTCGATCACCTCGCCGTCCGACTGGGTGTCGGGCACCGGCAACTCGATCAGCGGCTCGTTCGAAGGCCTGTCGCGATCGTCCGGCAGCGGCGGCGGCGACCCGGCCAAGCTCGCGTATCGGCGCGACGTGCGCGCCTTCGCCGCGCACTTCGCACGCACCGGCGGCACGCAGCCGGAATTCCTGCGCGGCATCGGCGCGGTGGCGGCCGAGCACGGCGTGACGCACTGGGAGAGCCAGGCCGACACGCATCGCGCGATCGGCGAGGGCCTGCGCGACGCCGGCATCGACTCCGCGCAGCTCGACGCGCTCACCTCGCGCGCGACGGCCGCCGATCCCGCGGTGCTCGCGCTCGTGCGCGAGGGCTACGCCAGCGCCGATTAGGCCTCTCGTGTGGCGCGCGCTGCTGTGGGCCGCGCTCTTCGCCTGCGCTGCACCGGCGGCGCGGGCCGAGGAGGCGGGCGGGCTCGCGTGGATCTACGTCGAGGCGAACACGGGCGGCTCGAGCGGCGGGCACCTGGCGCTGCTCGTCCGCGACACCGTCTACCACGTGCAGCAGGCGCCCGAGGGTCTGTTCCAGCTCGAGCGCCAGGACTGGCGGACGTTCCGGTACCTCTACGCCGGCCTCCAGAACCGCACGCTCGTGCTCGCGCATCTCGACGTCGCGGAGCCCGACGTGGAGCAGGCGCACGATCGCATGGCGCGCGCCTACGTCGCGCAGCGCAGCGAGCTCGACCGCCGCGAGCGCCTCGTCCTCGACCGCGCGTGGATCGTGGCGTGGCGCGCCGGCGAGGACCCGCCGCCACTCCAGGGCGCGGGGCTGCTGCCGCCGGGGGCCGGCGAGGACCCGCACGCGGTGCGGCTGCGCGAGGCCGTACGCGAGCGCTTCGGGGCCGAGTTCCTGCCGCGCGAGATCGCGCGCGCCGACGCGCACGCACGCGCGCTCGGCGGCGCCCCCGCGCACGGCATCGAGCTGCGCGAGACCCTGCTGCTGCGCGAGACGCTGCGCGCGCTCGACGCGGGCTGGCCCGTGGCGCCGGACGCCGTGCTGCCGAGCGAGGGGCTGCTCGGGGAGCCGCTCGCGCCCGACGAGGTCGCGGGGACGGAGCGCCTCGCCGCCGCGCAGCGCGATGCGGCGCTCGAGCTGCTCGCGTCGGAGCGGCCGGATCGCGGCCTCGCGCTGGCCCTCGCCGCCGCGCGCTACCAGGCGCTGTCGCGCAGCGCCGAGCGCGGCGTCCCGGTGCTGCTCGACGCGTACGCCGGCGTCGGCCAGCCGATCCCCGCGAGCGACCGCTCCAGCGCCGCGACGTGGACGCGGCGCGCAGACGAGCTGGCGGCGGTGCTGCGCGGGGGCCGCCCGCACGTGCTCGGCGCGAAGCGCTGGGACGAGGCGCGCTACCACCTGCTCGAGCTCGGCGCCGGCCTCTGGCGTGAGTACGCGCGCGCCGCGGCGGGCGGCCCGGTGCGGAAGCTGCCGCGTACGTCGCTCCCCGCGCCGGCCCGCGTCGTCGCCTTCCGCCCGGACGCGACGCCGTCCGGGCTCGCGGGCGCCGAGCGCGACGCGGACACGGCGCTCGCCGCGCAGAAGCAGCGCCTCGACGGGCTCTATCGCTACGGCGTCGTGCGCCGCAACTGCGTGACCGAGATCGTGCGGCTCCTGAACGACGCCTTCGAGGGCGAGGCCGCGCGCGCCCTCGGCGCGGAGCTCGAGCCCGGGGCCGGCTTCGACTTCATCCCCTTCGCCTTCTTCGACAGCGCGACGAGCCGGCTGCGGGTGGAGCGCGTCGAGATCGTGCCGTCGTACCGGGAGCACGAGCTGGCGCGCGTGCTCGCCGAGGACCCCGCGCTGCCGCGCAGGCTCGGCGAATCCGTCACCTTCACCTCGTCGATCTACACGCCGCGCTGGCGCGACGGCACCTTCCTCTTCTTCACCGACGACGTGTTCTGGCGCCGGCCCGTGCTCGGCTTCGCGAACCTCGGCTTCGCTGCGGGGAGCGGCGTGGTCGGCGTGCTGGCGGCACCGCTCGACGGCGCCCGCCGCGCGCGCGCCGCGGGCAGCGGCCTCTGGTACAGCCTGCCCGAGCTGGCCTTCTTCAACATCCGCAAGGGCACCTTCGAGTGGGTGCCCTCGGAGACGCCGGTTCAGGAGTAGCGGGCCTCGCTGCTCTTGCGCGTGCCGGCGCTCGCGGCGGCGCGCGCGAGATCGGCGACGAACTCGTCCGCCACGTCGGCGTGACGCGGCGAGAGCATCAGGTGGAGCGCGTCGGGGCCCCGCTGGCGGTCGACGCACCAGCCCCGCTCCTCGAGCCGGTCGGCGATCGCGAAGGGGTCCGCGGCGTCCGAGGTGAAGGCGAACACGCTCATCACGGGCGCGCCGACGACGCGCAGGCCCGCGATCGCCGCGATGCCCGCCCGGATCGTGCGCGTGGCCTCGCGCACGCGGCGCGCGAGCGCGAGATAGCCCTCCTCGCCGAGCCGCCGCGTCACCGCCCACGCCGCGGCGATCGGCGACGCCGCGCGCGTGCCCGCGATCGCCTGCGAGAAGTAGAGCCCGCCCGGCCAGTCGGCGTAGAGGAAGCGCTGGTACTTCTTCAGGTGCTCCTCGTCGCGGTGCACGAGCACCGAGGCGCCCTTCACGCAGTAGCCGTACTTGTGGACGTCCGCCGACATCGTGGCGACGCCGGGCACGCGGAAGTCGAAGGGCGGCACGGGCTCGCCGAGGCGCTCCCAGAACGGGAGCAGGAAGCCGCCGAGGCAGCCGTCCACGTGCATCGAGATGCCGCGCCGCGCGGCGAGCGCGGCCTGCTCGGCGATGGGATCGACCGTACCGAACGGATAGTTCGGCGCCGAGCCCACCACGAGCGCGGTGCGCTCGTCCACCAGGCGCTCCGCGGCGGCGAGGTCGGCGCGCAGGTCGGCGTCGATCGGGATCTGGCGGTGCTCGAGCCCGAGGTACTTGGCCGCCTTCGCGAACGCGGGGTGCGCGGTGAGCGGCGCCACCAGCGTCGGCTGGGTGACGCCGCGCTCGGCCTTCGCGCGCTCGCGCGCGGCGTAGACGGCCATGATGATGCTCTCGGTGCCTCCGGAGGTCATGCAGCCGCCGGCGCCGGCCGGGGCGTGGAGCAGCTCGGCGGTGTCGCCCACCACCTCGACCTCCATCTCGCGCAGGCTCGGGAAGCGCAGCGGGTTGAGCGCGTTCTCGTGGAGATAGAGGTTCGCCGCGTCGTGCAGGATCTCGTCCACCTCGGGGCCGGCGGGATAGACGAGGCTGAACGTGCGCGCGCCGCGCCAGTCCGCGTCCTTCGCCTTGCGCTCGCGCATGGCGGCGAGCAAGGCGTCCCGTTCGATGCCCTGCTTCGGGAGCGTCATGCGCGCCCGTATGCCTTCACGACGGGGATCGCGCTCTCCGCGAGGGGCGCCATCCGCTTCTTCCGGGCCAGCGCCGCCTCGATGGCGGGCGCGAGCCGCTCGGCCTTGCGACGCTCGCGCTCGGTCTCCTGCTCGTGGAACTCGGGCATCACGTCGCGCGCGAACAGCTCGAGGCTCTCGCAGATGTGGTCGTGCCGGTTCCGCCCCGCCTGCTGGATGAAGACGATCTGGTCGACGCCGGTGTCGGTCATCGACTTCAGGTACGAGCGCACGGCGGCGGGCGTGCCGATCGCGCGGCCCTCGGGGCCCGGGAACAGGTTCGAGAGCTTCTGGAAGCTGTCCCAGACGTTCGTGCGGCCGGGCCGCTGCTCGCCGAACACGTAGTGGTGCCCGAGCGCGAAGCCGAAGAACTTGAAGCCGTCGGCGCCGCGCCGCTCGGCCTCGGCCTGCTCGGGGTGCACCGAGAAGCCCGCCACGATCGCGATGTTCGGATTCACGGCGTGGCCGATCGGTACGCACTCGCGCTCGAACGTGTCGTAGTAGTCGCGCACCCACTGGCGCGCCTCGTTCTGGTCGATGAAGGCGAAGGTGAGCGCGCCGATGCCGAGACGCGCGGCGTCGAGGATCGTGTTGCGGTTCGAGCACGCGACCCAGAGCGGGGGGTGCGGCTTCTGCACCGGCTTCGGCACCAGGTTGCGGCAGGGCATCGAGAAGTACTTGCCCTGGTAGCCGGGGTACGGGTCCATCACGAGCATGTTGCAGACCTGCTCGGTGGTCTCGCGCCACATCGCCTTCTTCTCGGCCGGGTCGATGCCGTAGCCCTCGAGCTCGAGGCGCGAGGCGGATTCGCCCGTGCCGAAGTCCAACCGGCCGTTGCTGACCAGGTCGAGCGTGGCGATGCGCGAGGCGATCTTCGCCGGGTGGCTGTAGCCCGGCGGCATCAGCACGATGCCGTGGCCGAGGCGGATCCGCTGCGTCCGCTGCGAGCACGCGGCGAGGAACACCTCCGGCGCCGACGAGTGCGAATACTCCTCGAGGAAGTGGTGCTCGACCTCCCACGCGTAGTCGAAGCCGAGCCGGTCGGCGAGCTCGACCTGGGCGAGCGCGTCCTGGAACAGGCGCTGCTCGTCGCCCTCCGCCCACGGCCGCGGGAGCTGGTGCTCGTAGAACACTCCGAACTTCATGACGGGCTCCGCGGGCGCTCGGGCAGGATGCGTTCGAGGCCCCGAAAGGGAAAGGCCCGAAGGGGCTTGCGCTCCTTCGGGCCTCCCTGGGAAGGGGATATTTGGCTTTTCACCGGTTAAGTGGTCCCGGGCCCTCGAAGGTGTCATTCCGCCATCGAGAAAAACCCGGAGACCCCGCGGGGGCTACTCGGCCTCGAGGATCACCACGAGCTGGCCGTCCTCATAGGGTTGGCCCCCCAGGATCAGGGGCTTGCCCCGCGGCAGCCGGAAGTCGCCGCGGGCGGTCTTGCGCCAGTCCACCGAGACGAGCACGCCGCGGTCGCCGGCGTCGATCGGACGGAAGCGGAAGTCGTTGCCCGTCGGCAGCGTCACCCGCTCGATCTCGTTCAGCTCCACGCGGCGGTCCCTCGACTTCACGAGGCGCAGGCTCTTGTAGCGGACCGTGTCGCGCAGCAGGCGATCGAAACGCTCCGCTCCGGGATCGATGCCGCCCGCCGAGGGCGAGGCGTGGAGGACGGTCACCTCGAAGTGGAGGCGGGGCTGCTTCGCCTTGGTAGTCGGCACGCCGCCCTGGGGCGGCACCAGGGGCTGCCCCGCCGCCGCGCCCGTCAGCGCCAGCGCGAGCGCGACGCCGAGCGCCGCCGCCGCGCGCCCAGCCTCAGGCCATCGCATCGTGTCCACCTCCGGTGGCCGGCTCGGGTCGGTCGAGCACCCAGATGATCGTCGCGTCGCGATCGTCCTGGAGGACCATCACGGGCTTGCGGTTCAGGTCGAGCCAGCGGAGGGATCCCACGGGCGCAGCATCGCCCGAGAGCACGCCGCTCGCCATCACGCCGGCCACCGACGCGGCCGCGAGGGCCGCGCCGAGCCAGGCGGGCAACCACGGCGCGCGCGACGGCCGCGCGTCGTCGGCGTCGAGCGCCGCCGGGCGCGGCGCCGTCGGGAGCTGCGCGCGGATGCCCGCCCACAGGTCGGGCGTGGGCTCCGCGGCGGCCTGCTCGCGCAGCAGCGCGCCGAGCTCGGCGATGGCGTCGACCTCGCGCTGCGCGCGGGCGTCCTGCGCGAGCCGCCTTGCAACGCGCCAGCGACGCCAACGCGACAGCTCGCCGTCCTGGAAGGCGTGGAGCTCCTGCGCCTCGCGCCGAAGCGAATCGCTCATGACTCTTCCTCCGGGCCATCCGGCCGCTCGGATCCTTCGCTCGCCGGCTGCGCCACGCCGGCCTCGATGAGCAGCTTCTGCATCTGCCTGCGGGCGTAGTGGAGTCGGCTCATCACCGTTCCCTTCGGGATGCCGAGCGCCGTGGCGATCTCGGCGTAGGAGAGGCCCTCGACCTCCCGCAGCAGCAGCGTCTCGCGCGCCGCGGGCGGAAGCTGCTCGACGGCGCGCGCGAGCTGCTCGAGGAGCTGCTTGCGCATCAGCGTGGCGGCCGGGGCGAAGCTCACGCCGCCCACCTCCGGGACGTGCTCGAGGCTCGCTTCGGGCACGGGCTCCCGGCCGTCGACTTCTTCGAAAGCCACCTCGCGCGCCGACTTGTCGCGGCGCCGGGCGTCGAGGCACTGGTTCATCACGAGCCGATAGAACCAGGTGAAGAAGCTGGAGCGGCCTTCGAAGCGCGCGAGCGCCGAGTACGCCTTCACGAACGCATCCTGTACCGCGTCCCGGGCCGCCTCTTCGTCGCGCAACACACGGAGCGCGAGCCGATAGGCTCGCCCCTGGTACCGCTCGACGAGGAGACGGAACGCCTCCGACTCTCCGTTGCGAACGCGCTGGATCACCTCGAGGTCGGAGGGGCCGGTCCCGGCGGCGGTCACCCGAGACCTCCCCGGGCGACCCGTCCGCCCGTTGTCGGCCCCGGTTCGCGAGCCGTGGGACGGCGGCCCCGGGGCGCATATTCGCCCTCGGCCGGAGCCCTCAATGCGCCTCCCGCCAGTTCCGGCCGCTCCCGACGTCCACGCGCAGGGGGACGCGCAACGCGTACGCACCTTCCATGCGCTCGCGCACCAGGCGGGTCAGGGCCTCGAGCTCGCGCGCCGGCGCCTCGAACACCAGCTCGTCGTGCACCTGGAGGATCATGCGGGCCGCGAGCCCGGCCGTCGTGAGCGCCTCGGCGACCTCGACCATGGCCTTCTTGATCAGGTCGGCGGCGGTGCCCTGGATGACCGTGTTCACGGCCATGCGCTCCGCGGCCTGCCGCAGCGGGCGATTGCGGGAGGCGAGGTCCGGCAGGTAGCGCCGGCGGCCGAGCAGCGTGCGCACGAAGCCCTGCGCACGCGCATGCTCGATCGTCTCGTCGAGGAAGCGGCGCACGCCCTGGTAGCGCGCGAAGTAGCGCTCGATCGTGCCCTGCGCCTCGGCCTGCGCGATGCCGAGCTGGTTCGCGATGCCGAACGCGGACGAGCCGTAGATGATCCCGAAGTTGATCGCCTTCGCGTGCGCCCGCTGGTCGGCGCTGACGTCCTCGGGCGCGATGCCGTGCACCTCGGCGGCGGTGCGCCGGTGGACGTCCTCGCCGCGCTCGAAGGCGTCGATCAGGCTCGCGTCCCCCGAGTAGTGCGCCACGATGCGCAGCTCGACCTGCGAGTAGTCCGCCGAGAGCAGCAGCCGCCCCTCGCTCGGCACGAACGCCTCGCGGATGCGGACGCCCTCGGGCGTGCGGATCGGGATGTTCTGCACGTTCGGGCTCGACGACGAGAGGCGTCCCGTCGCGGCGCCAGCCTGGTGGAAGGTCGGATGGATGCGCCCGCTCTTCGCGTCCACGAGCGGCGGCAGCGCATCGACGTAGGTGCTCTTCAGCTTCGCGAGCCGGCGCCAGGCCAGCACGGCCGCGGGCAGGTCGTGGTGCGCCGCGAGCTGCTCGAGCACGCTCTCGTCCGTCGAGTAGCCGGTCTTGGTCTTCTTCACGACGGGCAGCTTCAGCTTCTCGAACAGGATCTGGCCGAGCTGCTTCGGCGAGTTCACCTGGAACGGCTCGCCTGCGAGCGCCTCGATGCGTCCCTGGAGCGCCACCAGCTCGCGCTCGTACTCACGCGACAGCTCCAGCAGCTTCGCCTCGTCCACGCGCACGCCCTCGCGCTCCATCGCGGAGAGCACGCTCGTGAGCGGCAGCTCGACGTCGTCGAAGAGCGGCGCGAGCTCGTCGGCGGCGAGTCGCGCCGCCAGCCGCGGCGCCACGCCGAGCAGCACGCCCGCCTCCTCGGCGGCCCAACGCGAGACGGCCTCGACGGGCAGCTCGCCGGCCGGCGTGGCCTTCGCGCCGCGGCCTGCGACCTCCTCGAAGGCGCGGTGGTCGCGCCCGAGCCACACGTTCGCGAGCGCGGACGGGGTGCGCTGGAGCGAGGGGTCGATCAGGAACGCCGCCAGGTCGACGTCGAACGCGGGCAGCGGCAGCTCGGCGCCGGCCTCGGCGAAGAGCGTCTGCACGCGCTTGGTGTTGCGCGCGAGCCACGGCCGCGCGGCCGGCCCCGCGAGCAGTGGACGCAGCGCCTCGACCAGCTGCGCGAAGGGCTGCCCCGGCGCCGCGAGCAGGCTCCCGCCCGCGACCGGCGCGTAGAGGGCGGGCGCCCCGTCGCCCGCGACCGCGATGCCCGCCGGATCGGGCACCAGCCCGCCCTCCTCGGGATCGCCGACGAGCACCAGCGCCAGGCGCTCGCACGCCGCGAGCGCGCTCGCGGCGCTCGCGAGCGTCGCGGCGTCGGTGGCGACCGTGAGCGCGAGCGGCGGCGCGGCCGCGGCCGGCGCGCGCTTCTCCTCCTGCTGCAGCTCTTCGAGCAGCCGCGTGAACTCGAGGCGGCGGTAGAGCGCGGCGAGCGCCGCGCGATCCGGCTCGACTCGCGCGAGCGCCGCGGGCTCGAGCGGCAGCGCGACGTCGCTCGCGAGCGTCGCGAGGCGCTTCGAGAGCCGCGCCTCCTCGGCGTGCGCGAGCAGCGCCTCGCGCGCCTTCTTCGCCTTCACCTGCGCCGCGTTCTCGAGCAGGCGCTCGAGGCTGCCCCACTCGCGCACCAGCTCGGCTGCGCCCTTCTCGCCGATGCCCTTCACGCCCGGAATGTTGTCGGAGCTGTCGCCGACCAGCGCGCGCACGTCGAGGAGCTGCGCGGGCGGCACGCCGAAGCGCTCCTCCACCTCGGCCGGGCCGATGCGGCGGTCCTTCATCGTGTCGAGCAGCGTCACGCGCTCGGAGGCCAGCTGCATCAGGTCCTTGTCCGTCGAGACGATCACCACCTCGACGTCGTCGGGCGCCTGCAGCGCGAGCGTCGCGATCACGTCGTCGGCCTCGTAGCCCGGCACCTCGAGCAGCGGAATGCGCCACGCCGCGGCGAGCTCGCGCGCGAGCGGGATCTGCTGCGAGAGCTCCTCGGGCTGCGCGTCGCGCGTGGCCTTGTACTCCGAGTAGATCTCGCGCCGGAAGCCGCCGCCCGGCGCGTCCATCACCATGGCGACGGCGTCGGGCTGCTCTTCGCGCAACAGCTTGCGCAGCATGTTCCCGAACACGTAGACGGCCTTGGTCGGCGTGCCGTCGGTGGTGCGCAGCGGCGGGAAGGGAGCGAAGAAGGCGCGATAGAGACAGTTCGCGACGTCGATCAGGACCCAGCGGCGCACGGAGCGACGGTAGCAATCCAGCAGAGGCGCCCGGCGCTACGCTCCGCGCATGCCGAGCCGCACGACGCCGTTCCGGCCGCGCTTCACGCTGATGATCCTCTACGTGGCGGGCTTCTTCCTGCTCTACGCGCTGCTGTTCGTGGCGCCGGATCTGGCGCCGCTGCTCGGCGCGGAGGGCCAGTCGCTGCCGCCCGAGGAGCTGCAGGCGCGCGCGCAACAGGTCTCGCAGCAGGCCATGCGCGGCAAGGTCCCCTTCGCGCTGGTCGCGTCGCTGGTGACGGTCGGTCTCGGAGCCTGGCGGCGCGTCCTGCCCGGGATGCGCTGAGCGGCCGCTAGTTCGAGCTTCTGACTTCCAGGTACTGCTGCACGTCGCCGATCGTCTGCAGGCGCTCGACGTCCTCGTCGGGCACGACGATGTGGAACGACTCCTCGAGCGCCATCACCAGCTCCACCACGTCGAGCGAGTCCGCGCCGAGGTCGTCCAGGATGTGCGCCTCGGGCACGAGCTCGTCGCGCTCGAGGCCGAGCTGGTTCGCGACCAATACGTAGAGACGCTCCTGCAGGTTCTCACCGCCCATCACCCCTCCCGGCTCGCGAATGACTGCGAGTCACGAGCCCCCGGCAGCTTGGCGCAGGCCGGCGGGCGCTGTCAACGGGCGGGGGCGGCCAGGCCGCGCAGGAACAGCTCCACCATGTCGTGGAAGGCCTGCTCGGGCGACTTCGCCCCGAGCAGCGCGCGCCGCGGTCCGACCTGCTCGGTCTGGATCAGGCCGTTGGCCACCGTCCACAGGATGTTCGCGACCTCCCAGGTGTCGCACGCGCCGAACTCGCCCGAGTCCACGCCGCTGCGGATCACGTCCGCGAGCAGGCGGAGGCAGTCCTCCCAGAGGCGGATCACGCCGGCGAGCGCCGGCTTCGGCAGGTCGCCGGTCACCGCGGGGTTCTCGAGCGCCCAGAAGATCTGGAAGTAGGTCGGGTTCCGCGTCCAGTGGCCGAAGTAGAAGCGGCCGAGCTTGCGGATGCGTTCGGCGGCCGAGCCGCGGGCCTCGGCGACCTCGCGCATGCGCTCCTCGAAGACGCGGCCGTTCTCGGCGAGCAGCGCGACGTAGAGGTCGCCCTTGCTCTCGAAGTAGCGGTAGAGAGTGCCCTTCGCGACGCCGGCCGAAAGCGCCACCTCGTCGAGGTTGGCGGCCATGAAGCCGTCGCGAAAGAAGACCTCCCGCGCCGCTTCGAGGATCCGCGCGCGCTGGAGCGCCTTGCGTTCCTCGCGCCCCTGCCCGTCAGACTTCGTCACTGCCCTCGTAACGATACGGCGCGAACAGGTCGGTGTTGAGGTAGCGCTCGCCGAAGCTCGGAATGATCGCCACGACCAGCTTGCCCTGGTTCTCGGGCCGGCTCGCGTACTTCACCGCCGCGTGAACGTTCGCGCCCGACGAGATGCCGCACAGGATGCCCTCTTCCTTCGCCAGCCGCCGCGCCATGTCGAACGCCTCGTCGTTCGTGACGGTGATGACCTCGTCCACCAGCTTGCGGTCGAGCACGTCGGGCACGAAGCCCGCGCCGATGCCCTGGATCTTGTGCTTGCCGGGCGAGCCGCCCGAGAGCACCGGGCTGTCCGTCGGCTCGACCGCGATCGCCTGGAAGCCGGGCTTCTTCGGCTTGATCACCTGTGCCACGCCGGTGATCGTGCCGCCGGTGCCGACGCCCGCCACCAGCGCGTCGATCTTCCCGTCGGTGTCGTCCCAGAGCTCGACGGCCGTGGTCTTGCGATGCACTTCCGGGTTGGCCGGGTTCATGAACTGCTGCGGCATGAACGCGTTCGGCAGCTCCGACAGGATCTGGTTCGCCTTCTCGATCGCGCCGCGCATGCCCTTCGCGCCCTCGGTCAGCACGAGCTTCGCCCCGAGCCCGCGCAGCGTGATGCGCCGCTCCTGGCTCATCGTGTCGGGCATCACGAGCACGCACTTGTAGCCCTTCACCGCCGCCACGAAGGCGAGCGCGATACCGGTGTTGCCGCTGGTGGGCTCGACGATCACGGTGCCCGCCTTCAGCTGGCCGTCGCGCTCCGCGGCTTCGATCATCGCGAGACCGATGCGGTCCTTCACGCTCGCGGCGGGATTCAAGCTCTCGAGCTTCACCACGACCTGCCCGCGGACGCCGGCGGAAACCTTGTTGAGGCGGACGAGCGGGGTGCGGCCGACGAGCTCGGTGACGTCCTTCGCGATGCGCATGGTGAACCTCCCTCCAGGCTGGGCGCTCGGAACGGCGAAGCTTACGACTGACCCTCCGGGGCCGCAAAGAGCGTCTCGACGAGCACGCTGGCGTAGCTGCCGGGCGGCAGCGTGAAAGCGAGGCGCACGGCGTCGCTCCCGACGTGCTCGCAGGCGACGGCCTCGGGCTGCACGCGGAACGGGCGGCGCGCGCCGCGCAGGCGCAGTCCCGGCGGAAGGCGGAGCGCCTCGGGAATCCCGTGCGCCGCGAAGACCTCGTGCTCGCGCCGGCCGGGGGCGCCCGTCGCCGCCAGCAGCTTCGTGCCGAAGATCGGACCCGCGGCGCTCAGCTCGAAGCGCGCGGCGCGGGCCGACTCGCTCGCGGCGTCCTCGACCACGAAGCTCCCGCCGCTCCCGTGCAGGTACGCGACCTCGCCGGCCTCCACGGCGTCGAGCGGAAGCGTGCGCGCCGCGAGGCAGGCGTTGAAGACCTCGCTCTGCAGCGCCGAGAGCAGGAAGCGCGCCGCGCGACGATCGCCGCCGACCTCGCCGCGCTCGAGCAGCGCGCGCGCCGCGTCCGCGTTCCGGCCGTCCCGGCCGAAGCGCTGGGCGCCGAAGCGGTTCGGGAGGCCGCGCCCCGCGAGCGCCGAGAGCGCCGCGCCGGCGCCCGAGACCTGGGCCGGCGAGAGCTCGCGCACGACCAGCTCGAAGCGGTTCGCGCGGAGCTGACCCGTCCGGAGCTTGTGCGGATGGCGCACGGCCTCGAGCACGCGGAAGCCGTCGCCCTCGAAGCCGCGCGCGCGCTCGGGGTCGAGCGCGGGCACCGAGAGCCACTGGCGTGCCACCGCCACGCGGTCCTTGCGCCCGGCGTAGCCGACGTCTCCCGGCCTCACCCCGGCGAACCGGGCGAGGGCGCGCGCGATCTCCTCGGTGTTGCGCAGCCGCTTCTCGATCCGCACGAAGGTGTGCCCGCCCTCGCCTGCCGCCGGGTAGAGCGGCTCCTCGTCCACCACGAAGTCTTCGGGGCTCGCGGCGATGCGCATCAGAACAGGGGGAGCTGGAAGACGGGCGTGAAGGAGCGCCGGTGCACCGGGCTCGCGCCGAGACGCCGCAGCGCGCGCAGGTGCTCCGCCGTCGCGTAGCCCATGTGTCGCGCGAAGCCGTAGCCCGGGTACTCGCCGTCGAGGCGCGCCATGATCGCGTCGCGATGCACCTTGGCCACGATCGACGCCGCCGCGATCGAGGCGTCGAGGCCGTCGCCGCCCACGATCGGCGTCTGCGCCGCGTCGATGCCCGGGATGCGACGCGCGTCCACGAGGACGTGATCGGGCCCCGGGTCCAGGGCCTCGACCGCCTGCTGCATCGCGAGCAGGCTCGCCTGGTAGATGTTCCGCCGGTCGATCTCCTCGACCCACACCTCCGCCACCCCGACGCCCTCGGCCTGCGCGAGGATCTCCTGTGCGAGCCGCTCGCGCGTCTCGCGCGGGAGGCGCTTCGAGTCGTCGAGGCCGGGCAGGCGCGGGCGCTCGGGCAGCACCACCGCGGCGGCCACGACGGGCCCCGCGAGCGGGCCGACGCCGACCTCGTCCACCCCCGCGACGCGGCGCGCGCCCGCGGCGACGAGGCGCGCGCGCAGCGCGAGCAGCCGCTCGAAGCGGCGCTGCTCGCGCTCGATCTCCGCCGCGCGCCGCCGGCAGCGCGTCGCGAGCGCGCGGGCGCCGGCGCGCCGGTCGCCGGCGAGGCGCAGCGCGATCCGGCGGAGCTGCGAGGCCGACGCCAGCACGAGCGCGCGGGCGCGCAGCTCGGCGAGCGAATCGGCGACTCCGCTCACTCGCGCTCCTCCTCCTCGCCGCGCAGGCCGAGCTTCCTCTCGAGCGCCCGGACGCGCTTCGCCAGCTCGGGCAGGCGTGCCAGCCAGGCGACGGAGCGATGCCAGGCGCGTTCCGGTTGCGCCGGGAAGCCCCACACCCGGCTGCCCGGCGCCACGTCTTCGATCACGCCGGCCCGCGCCGCCACGAAGGCTCCGTCGCCGACGGTGAGCTGACCCCGGAAGCCCGACTGCGCCATCGCGATGACGCGCTCGCCGAACACGGTGCCGCCTGCGAGACCCGACTGCGCCACGATCAGCGAGTGCGGACCGATCACGCAGTTGTGCGCGATCATCACGAGGTTGTCGACCTTCGCGCCGCGCCCGATGCGCGTCGTGCCGAGCCGCGCGCGGTCGACGGTCGAGTTCGCGCCGATCTCGACGTCGTCCTCGAGTACCACGTCGCCCACCTGCGGCACCTTCTCGCTCTCGCCCCGCTCGTTGAACTCGTAGCCGAAGCCGTCGCCGCCGATCACCACGCCCGGCTGCAGCGTGACGCGGTCGCCGAGCTGGCAGCGCTCGCGCACCACCGCGCCGGCATGCAGCCGGCAGTCGGCGCCGATCCGAACGTCCTCGAGCACCGTCACGCTCGCGCGGAGGATGCTGCCCGCGCCGATCTCGCTGCGCTCGCCCACCACGCAGCGCGGCCCCACCGAAGCGGTCGGGTGGACGCGCGCCGTGGCGGCGACCCACGCGCTCGAGTGCACGCCGGGCGCCGGTCGCGGCTCGGGCACGAGCAGCGCGGTGGCGCGCGCGAAGTCGAGGCTCGGCAGCGGCGAGCGGATCGCGGGGCGCCCGCCCACGGCCACGCCGGGCGGCGCGACCACGGCGCCGATCGAGGAGCGTGCGAGCGCGGCCGCGAAGGCGCCGCCGCGCACGAAGCCGAGCGCGCGCGCGCCCCCTTCCTCGAGCGTCGCGACCCCGTCGACATGGAAGTGCGGATCGCCCTCGACGGGTCGACCGCCGAGCTTCACCGCGAGCTCGCCGAGCTCCACGTGCCCCCCCAAAGACCCAGGACTTCTCGTCAGCGCGCGAGCAGCACCGCTACCGGAGACGTGCGCACCACCGCCGAGGCGTTGCTGCCGATGAAGTACTCGCTGATGCGATTGCGTCCGTAGGCGCCGAGCACGATCAGACCGGCGCGCGCGCTCTTCGCGACGTCCACGATCTTCGCGTCGGGCCTCCCCAGCGTGGAGGAGCTCTCGCGCACCGGCACCGACAGGCCGCCGAGCAGGCGCCGCACCTCGTCGAAGCGGGCCGTGGCGCGGCCCTTGTCCTTCGAGTCCACGAACACGTAGATCTGCTGCTCGAGCCGGCTCGCCAGCTCGACCGCGAGCTTGGCCGCGACGCGCGAGCCCGGCGAGCCGTCGAAGGCGAGCACGACCGGGCCGCCCATCTCCGCGCCGACCGGGACGACGAGGGCGCTCTTGCTCGTCTTGCGCAGCACGCCGTCCACGGTGGAGCCGATCAGCACGCTCCGCCCCGCGGCGTGGTCTCCGTCGCGCCCGAGCACGACGAGGTCGACACCCTGCGCGCGCTCCACGATGCGATCGTCCGCCGCTCCGCGCACGGATTCGGGCGCGCACTCGACGCCCTGCGCGCGCGTGAGGTCGGCGAGGCGGCGGCAGGCCGCCTCGGCACGCACCTTGAGGAAGTTCTCGACGGCGTCGAGCGGGCCCGGCGGGACCCCGAGCGAGTCCGCCCGCAAGCCGAGCGTGACGCGCTCCTCGATCACGGTCATCCCGTAGCAGCGCGAGCGCAGGCGTGCGGAGAGCCCGGCGCCGAAGCGCTCGGCCACGTGTGCCGCGTCGGATCCGTCGGTGGCGATCAGAATCGATTCGATCATTCCCCTCTCCGCGCTCGCCTACGAGAGCAGGCGCCCGAGCGGCGTCCCCCACACCCAGCGCACCAGGCGACCGAGCAAACGGCCCTTGCGGCGGGTGTAGGGGAACCAGATGAACTCGCTCCGGGCTCCGAAGCGATCGATCACGATCGACTGCGCGTGGCAGTAGCTCTTGAGCCCGGCCTCACCGTTGACCTGTCCGATGCCGCTGTCGCCGCGGCCGCCGAAGGGCGATTCGGGAATCGCGTACGTCACCAGGCAGTCGTTCACGACCGCGCTGCCGGCGCGAATCGCCTTCGCCAGCTCCGTGCCGCGCCGCTTGTCGCGCGACCACACGCTCGCGTTCAGGCCGAAGCGGGTGTCGTTCGCGAGGCGCAGCGCCTCCTCCTCGTCACGCACGCGCATGATCGGGAGCACGGGGCCGAACGTCTCCTCGCGCATGATCTGCATGTCGTGGGTGACGTCGGTCAGCACAGTGGGCTCGAAGTAGAGCCCGGGCCACGCCGGATTGCGACGCCCGCCCGTGCGCACGTTCGCGCCGCGCTGCCGGGCGTCCGCGACGTGCGCCTCGATCACGCCGAGCTGGCTCGCGTCGATGATGGCGCCGACGTCCGACTCGCCCTCGGGGCCCTGGCGCAGGGCCGCGGTCTTCTCGAGCACCTTGCGCGTGAACTCGTCGGCCACCGTTTCCACCACGTACACGCGCTCGGTCGACACGCAGATCTGACCGGCGTTCGAGAACGCGCCGTACACCGCGCCGGCGGCGGCGCGCTCGAGGTCCGCGTCGCGGCACACGATCATCGGGTCCTTGCCCCCGAGCTCGAGCGTGCAGGGGATCAGCTGGCGCGCGCACGCCTCGGCGACACGGCGCCCGGTGCCGACGCTCCCGGTGAACGAGATCTTGTCGAGCCCCGCGTCCACCAGCGCGGCGCCCGTCTCGCCGTCTCCGATCAGGAGCTGGAAGACGCCCTCCGGGAAGCCCGCTGCGCGCAGCAGCTGCTCGACGAGCTGGCCGGAGAGGGGCGTCACCTCGCTCGGCTTCAGCAGCACCGCGTTGCCGGCCATCAACGCCTGCACGGTGGGATTGAGCGCGAGCAGGAACGGGAAGTTCCACGGCGTGATGATGCCGACCACGCCGAGTGGCTGATACGAGATGCGCAGCTTCTTCGTCTTCATCAGGTGCAGCGGCACCGTGCGATCGGCGAGGATGCGGCCCGCGCGCTTGGCGTAGAACTGGAGCGCGTCGCAGGCGGCGAGGATCTCGGTGACGAGCGCCTCCTCGCGCGGCTTGCCCGTCTCGGAGACGATGACGTCGAGGAACTCGTCCTGGCGCGCGACGAGGAGCTTGACCGCGCGCTCGAGCAGACGCTGTCGCGTGCGGAACGGCGTGCGCGCCCACTCCGGCTGCGCCTTCCGCGCGGACTCGAGCGCGGCCGCGACGTCGGCGGCGTTGGCGACTTCGATCTCGCCGAGCGGCGCGAGCCGGTCGGGACTGCTGAGGCGCAGGCGGCGACGCCCCGCGACGCTTTCGGAGATGGGCTCGAGGACCGCCAGGTTCGCCTCCATCGCCCCCGACCCCGGGGAGCGAGCGGGTCGAGGTTACGGGAGCCCCGCGGGAAAAGTCAATCGGTTTGGCGAGGCGGAGGGCCGGAGACTCCGGCGACCCAGCGGAGCACGTCCGTCTCCGTGATCATGCCGATCAGGCGGCCGGCCTCGACCACGGGGAGGCAGCCGATCTTGCGGTCGGCCATCAGCAGCGCGGCCTCGCGGATGGTGGCGTCCGGAGCGATCACGATCGGGGGCGAGGACATCACCCGCGAGATCTCGACCACGTGGAGGAACATGCGGCGCTCGGCGTCCCGATGCTCCGAAAGCACGGAGAGCGAGGCCCGCAGCAGGTCCCGCTCCGAGACCACGCCCACGAGCTCGCCGCCCTGCACCACCGGCATGTGCCGCACCCGGCCCAGTCGCATGATATCTTCGACCATCGAGAGCCGTTCGCTGGCCGAGATGGTGACCAGTTTGGTTTCCATGATCCCGCGAACGCGCTCCGGCATCGCGAGCCCATTCTAATACGGCGACCGGAGCGGATGTCATCGGAAGGCGCTGACAAGAGAAAGGTTCGCCCGCCCCAAGGGAGGGGCGGCAACAGCGCCGAGGCCGGGGGCTTCTTCCCCGAGGCGCTGCGCCGCGTCCTCACGCTCGGCTTCACGGGCTTCTTCCTGACGGAGGAGGCGCTGCGCAAGGCGCTCGGCGACTCGGTGCCGCGGGACGTCGCCGAGTTCGTGCTCGACCAGAGTCAGCGCATGCGCGCCGAGTTCCTCGACCGCGTGACGAAGGAGTTCGGCAAGGTGCTCGAGCGCGTCGATCCCGCCGAGCTGATGCGGCGCCTGCTCGAAGGGCGCACCGTCGAGGTGAGCGCCCGCTTCCGTCTCGTGCCCGAGAAGCGCCGCGTCCAGGAAGACGCGGAGGAGGACGAGTGAGCGCGGCCGCCGGGCCGGAACGCACCGCGCTGCCGTCCGACAGACCGGAGCGCCTGGCGCTCCTCATGGGCTGGGGCTGCGCGGTCGCCGCCCTGCTCTGGGCGGCGCTGCTCCACCACGGGATCGGCCCGTCGTTCCGCAAGGACAGCTGGCTCGAGCCGAGCTCGTTCCTGCTCGGCTACGTGCCGAGCGAGCTGGCCGGCGCGCTTGCGGTGCTCGTGCTGCCCTGCGCCGCGCTCGCGATCGCGGCGTGCTTCGTGGCGTCCTCCGTGGTGGCGCGCGCGCTCGCGGGCTTCGCCACGATCGCGAGCGCGTGCTTCGTGTTCTACGGGCTCGAAGCGGCCGGCGTCTGGCGCTTCTTCCACTGGCGCTGGTCGGTGGCGGCGCTGCTGTTCTCCGCCGTGGTGGCGCTCGCCGGCTACGCGCCCGTCCTGGCGAAGCGCTGGCTCCGCCTCGGCTGGCCCCTCCGCGCGGCGACGTACCTGCCGATCTTCGCGTGCCTGGTCGCCTACGAGCGCAACGTGACCGGGACGAATCCGGAGCTGCCGTTCGCCATCTCCCCCTGGCCGGTGGTGCAGATCGTGGGGCTCGAGCTCATCGCCTCGGCCATCGCCGCGCTCGAGCTCGGCGTGGCGCTCGGGCTCGCGGGGCTCTCGCGCGGCCCCGCGCTTGCGGTCCTCGGCGTCCTCGCGGCGGCCGGCTTCCCGCTGGTCTCGCTCGCACTCGGCTCGGCGAGCGGCCTGCTGCCCTTCCAGGCCGGCCCCCGTCTCTACACCGTGACGGCGTTCTCCTGCTTCGCCGTGCTCGCGGCGTGCGCCCTCTGGCGGCCGCGGGGCCGCGAGGCCTCCTCCCGGCGCGCGCGGACCATCGGCCTCGGCGGCCTGCTCGCGGCGCTGCCGCTCGTGGCCGGCCAGGCCCTCACGCGCCTCGACTACTCCGTCACGCGCGACGGGCATGCGCAGCAGATCATCGAGGCGCTGGCTGCGCAGCGGGAGCGCACCGGCTCGTATCCGGACGAGCTCGCGGAGCTGGTCGGCGCCGGGCTCCTGCCCGAGGTCCCGCGGCCCCGCATCGGCTTCGCGTCGGGGCAGGAGTTCGTCTACCAGAACTTCGGCGAGAGCTACCTGCTCGAGTTCTCGGCCCCGCGCTGGATCCAGTGCGCCTACAACCCGCCGTTCGTCGTGGAGCCGGGCGAGACGCCCGATCCCGAGGACGGCGAGGACCTCGGCGGCGCCTGGAGCTGCCCGCAGAAGCCGCCGGAGCTCTGGTAGCGTGCCGGCCGCGGGCGAGCCGCTCTCGCTGGTGACGCGCGCCCGCCGCGCGCGCCGCATCACCGCCACGGTCGGGCGCGCCTGGCTGGGCCTGCGCACGCAGCGCTGGATCGAGCGCAACCTGGCGCCTCCGGACATGGCCGCACGCTGGCGGGCGCAGCATCGCCAGAACGCCGAGCACCTCTACACCGCGGCGGTGGAGCTGCAGGGCCTGATCCTGAAGAGCGCGCAGTGGCTGGGCTCGCGGCCCGACCTGCTGCCGCCGCCGAGCATCGAGGTGCTCGCCCGGCTCCAGGACCGCGTGCCGGCGCGGCCGTACGCGGTGATCCGGCGCGCGGTCGAGCGGGAGCTCGGGCGCCCGCTCGGCGCCGTGTTCGCGAGCTTCGCGAAGGCGCCCGTGGCGAGCGCGTCGCTCGCACAGGTGCACGAGGCCAGCCTGCTCGACGGCCGGCGCGTTGCGGTCAAGGTGCAGTACCCGGAGATCGCGACGCTGGTGCGCGCCGACCTCGGCAGCCTGCGCTTCGTGCTGCGCGCCCTCGCCCGCGTCGAGCGCGACTTCGACTGGGAGCCGCTGCTCGAGGAGATCACCGGCGCCGTGCCGCGCGAGCTCGACTTCGAGCAGGAGGGCCGCGCCGCCGAGCGCATCGCGCGGGACCTCGCGGCGCGCACGGACGTCCGCATCCCCGGCGTGGTGTGGGAGTGGACCACGCGGCGTGTGCTGGTGATGGAGTACATCGAGGGCATCCGGATCGGCGACGTGCCCGCGCTCCGCGCGGCCGGCATCGACCCGCGCCGCGTGGCGCGCTCGCTGATCGAGGTGTTCGCGGAGCAGATGCTGGTGCACGGCTTCTTCCACGCCGACCCGCACCCGGGCAACCTGCAAGTCGAGCCCGGCGGCCGCCTGGTGCTGCTCGACTTCGGGCTCACCAAGGAGCTGCCGCAGGACTTCCGCGCCGCGGTGTTCGAGCTGGCGAGCGCGCTGCTGCTCGGCCAGCCGGCGCGCCTCGGCGCGGCGCTCGTGCGCCTCGGCTTCCGGACGCGCGCCGGACGCGAGGAGTCGCTCCAGGCGATCGCGGAGCTGCTCCAGGACGTGGCGCTCGAGCTGCGCGAGAAGGGGCGCCTCACCCCGGCCACGCTCGCGGCGCTGCGCGAGGAGCTGCCCGAGCGCATCCGCCGCGACCCGATCGTGCGCATCCCGCAGCACCTGGTGCTGGTCGGCCGCGCGCTCGGCCTGCTCTCCGGCCAGCTCACGAACCTCGGCGCGGACGTGGACCTGATGCAGGTGTTCGCTCCCCTCGCGGCGCAGAGCCGGCCCTGAGGCTCGGCCTCTCGCTCGCCTCGCCGGCGGACGCCGCGGGCTGGGCGCGCTTCTTCGCGCTGGCCGAGCGCGCCGATGCGCTCGGCCTCCACTCCCTCTGGCTGCCCGAGAACCACTTCCAGCGCGGCGCCACGCCCTCTCCCCTCGTGATGCTCGGCGCCGTCGCGGGGCGCACGCGCCGGCTGCGGCTCGCGACCACGTCGCTGCTGCTGCCGCTCCATCACCCGCTGCGGGTCGCCGCCGAGACGGCCACGCTCGACGCGCTCTCCGGCGGCCGGCTCTGGCTCGGGCTCGGCCGCGGCTTCCGTGCGCCGGTGTTCGAAGGCTTCGAGGTCGAGGCGGCCACCAAGCGCGACCGCTTCGACGAGGCGCTCGACGCGGTGCTCGCGGCGTGGTCGGGCGACGAGGTCGCGCTCGCGGGCGTGCACTTCGCGGCGCGGGACGGCGCACGCCTGCGCCTCGGGCTGCGGCCCGTCCAGCGCCCGCACCCGCCACTCGTGGTGGCGGCGTTCGGACGCAAGGGCCTGCTCCAGGCGGCGCGGCGCGGCCTGCCGTATCTCGCCTCGCCGCTCGAGACGCTCGCGACGCTGGAGGAGAACTACGCGCTCTGGCGCGAGGAGCGCCGCGGCGACGCGGCTCCGGGCGTGCAGGCGCCGGTGATGCGGACCGTGTTCGTCGCGGGCGACGACGCGGAGGCGGGGCGCGTGCGCGACGCGCTGGCCGGCGAGGCCCGCGGCATCGCGGCCAGCGCTCCCCGCGCGCTCGCGCGCGCGGCCGGCGGCGCGCTCGACGAGCGCGTGCTGGTGGGCGTCGCGGGCGAGGTCCGCGACGGTATCGCGCGCTACCGCGAGCGACTCGGCATGGACCTGCTCGTCGCGCGCGTCGAGGTCGGAGGCGTGTCGCCCGCCGCGCGCGACGCCTCGCTCGAGCGGCTCGCCGAGCTCGTCGCGGCCTGAGGCGTCAGAACGCGACGGGCGGCGGCTGCTCGAGCTCCGTCGCGTTCGCGACCGCGAAGGTCGGCTTCACCCCGTGACCGAACATCCGCGCCGTCAGGTTGGTGGGGAACTTTCGCACGGTGCCGTTGTACGCCTGCACCGCCTCGATGTAGCGGTTGCGCGCGACGGTGATCCGGTTCTCGGTGCCCTCGAGCTGCGCCAGGAGGTCGCGGAAGTGCTCGTCGCTCTTCAGCTCGGGATAGCTCTCGCCCACCATGAGCAGGCGGGCGAGCGCGCCGCTCAGCGCGGCCTGCGCCTCCTGGAAGCTCTTCAGGGCGGCGGGGTCGTTCAGTTTGTCGGGGCTCAGCTGGATCGAGGTCGCGCGCGCACGGGCCTCCGCGACGCCGACCAGCACCTTCTCCTCCTGCGCCGCGAAGCCCTTCACGGTGTTCACCAGCGCGGGCGTCAGGTCCGCGCGGCGCTGGTACTGGTTCACCACCTCCGCCCACGACGCCTGGATGGCCTCGTCCTGGGTCTGGAGCTCGTTGAATCCACAGCTCGCGAGGCTGAGCACGGTCACGACCAGCAGGGCGGCAGGGGCGAATCGCATGGGGGTCTCCTCCATTGGCTCCGGGGCTCAGGTGGGCGTTTCGGTAGGCCGATGGCCCGAGTTGACGTCGGAGCGGAGGGGCGATGCGCAGGAACCTGGCTTGGCTGCTCTGCTTCGCGGTGGTCCTCGGCCTCGGGCTGGCGTTGCGGAACGCCGTGGCGCCTGCCACCCCCGCCCCCACGGCCCCGCGCTACGTGGACGATGCGGCGCAGCTGCTCTTCCCGTTCGTCGGCACCGTCGAGGACCAGTGCGAGGCGATGCGCGAGGACCTCGGCATCGACTTGCGCGTCACGACACGCAGGGCGGCTGGAGAGGATGTGGCGCCCCTCGCGGAGCGCCTGTTCCGCGAGCTGGGGGTCGGCGGAGACACGGCGACCGGCGGGATCCTGATCCTGCTCGACAGCGAGGGAGGGCGCGCGCGGATCGAGGTCTCCTACTCGCTGGAAGGGACGCTCCCCGACGCCTTCCTCTCGCGGCTCGCCCGCGATCAGCTCGTGCCCTACGCATCGCACCGCGCTGCCGGCATGGCGGTGATGGACGTGGCCCACTTCCTCCGGAAGCGACTGCTCGACGCGGTCGCGGCCGGCGAGATCGAGCTCGCGAAATCGCTCCGCAACGAGAATCTCTCTCGGCTCCTGGCCGGCCGCTCCGGCGGCGCGGGCGCGCAGGTGCTGCTGCCCGACCTGCCGTCGCACACCGAGTACAAGCGCCGCGTTCCCGACGAGCGACGCGCCCGCTATGCGCCCTCGGCGGACCCGCTCGAGAGCGCCGCCGCGTTCGGGCGGGTGCGCCGCGATCTCGCGGGCGACCCCACGCTCGAGCTGTTCACGGCCGGCAGCCGCGTGATGCGAGCGCGCTATCCGGTGGCGCCGTTCGAGGAGCTGCTGCGCGCGGACGTGGTGGAGCGCTCGGGCCCACTCGAGCTCCAGGTTCGGGGCGACCGCGCCTTCCTCGGCTCGAAGACACCCGGGCGCGACTTCGTCCCCATCCTGATGGTGCGCGAGGCGGGCCTCTGGCGCATCGACCTCGTCGAGACCTTCAAGAACTTCTTCTCCGACCAGGAGGGCATCTTCCGCCTCGCCAATCGGGCGAACCCCTATGCCGTCTTCCTGCCCGAGGTGTGGGCGCGCACGGACGAGACGCTGGGGCCGCTCGACCTGGGCGGCGAGCCGCTCGAGGCGGCCATCGCGCGGCTCGAGTCCTCGAGCCTGCCGGCCGACCGCTTCCGCCTCGCCGAGCTGCTGATGCGGAACTGTTTCCTGTTCGCGGAGGCGATCCCGTTCTACGCCGACGCGGCCCGGGCGGCGCCCCTGGACGCGACGATCGTGCTCACGTACTCGGATCGCGCCGAGTACCTGTTCATGCCGGAAGTCGCGGTCGAGGCGGTCGTCGGCCTCGGTCCGTCCTATTGGAGCCGCGCCGCGTGGCTGTACGAGCGCGCCGGCGAGCCCGACGTCGCGCGCGCCTGGTACGAGAAGGCGCTCGCGCAGAACCCGCGCAACAGCTACGCGCGAGCCGCCCTGGAGCGCCTCGCGCAGACGCGATGAGCGGCGCTACGAGCGCGCCTCCGCTTCGCGCGTGAACGTCACGAAGGCCATCGCGGGCCGCTTCGAGGCATCGCGCATCGCGAACTGCATCCCCTCGAAGCGCCAGCCCTGCGCGGTCCACTCGTTCAGGATCTTCTCGAGCGCCTCCGCGCTGACGTCGCTCGTCTCCACGACCTTGTAGACCGTCGCCATCGCCGTCAATCGCGGAAGACCGGCTTCCGCCCTTCCTTTCGCGCTCGCGTGGCCTCTTCGAAGTTCTGCGTGGTGAGGCGCACGAAGAGCTGCGTGTGGCTCTCGAGCTCGATCGCGGCCTGCAGGCTGCCGGCCTCGAGGCCGGCCCACATCATGCGCTTCGTGAGCTGGACACCCTGGGTGCTCCAGCCGTTGATCCGGTCCGCGAGCTCGAGAGCCGCCGGGAGCAGCTCGGCGTCGGGCACCACGCGCGAGACGAGACCGATCTCGGCGGCCTCGCGCGCCATCACGTCGCGGCCGGACAGCATGATCTCGAACGCCCGCGAGGCGCCGATCGCGCGCGGCAGGAGGAACGAGAGGCCGAGCTCGGTGGCGGTGAGGCCGTTGTTGATGCCCGCCGCGCGGAAGTACGCCGATTCGGCGGCGATGCGGATGTCCCCGCCGAGCGCGAGGCAGAGGCCTCCGCCGATCGCGGCGCCGTTCACGGCGCAGATCACCGGCTGCGGCATGCGGCGCAGCGTCGGCACGAGGTCGGCGAGGATCGTCATGGCGCGGGTGGCGATCCGCGTCAGCGTGAGGCCCGCGATGTTGGGCGGCGGAGTCGAGTCCTTCTGGTCCGCGCCGGAACAGAAGCCGCGGCCGACGCCGGTCAGGATCACCACGCCCGTGTCGTTGTCGGCGGCGACCTGCTCGAGCGCCTCGTGGAGCGGCACGACCAGCTCGAACGCCATCGAGTTCATGCGCTCCGGGCGGTCCATCACGATGACGCTCGTGCGCGGGCGCGGCTTCTCGACGCGAACGTGGCTCACGCGAGGCGCTCCGCGACCTGCTTCGCGGCGTACGTGAGGATCCAGTCGGCGCCCGCGCGCTTGATCGCGACGAGCGCTTCCTCCAGGGCGCGCTCGCCGTCGAGCCAGCCGCGCTCCGCGGCGGCGCGGATCATCGCGTACTCCCCGGACACGTGATACGCCGCGAGCGGAACGTCGAACAGGCGCCGCGCCTCGGCGAGCACGTCGAGGTACGGCAGCGCAGGCTTCACCATCAGCACGTCCGCGCCTTCCTCGAGGTCGAGGCGCATCTCGCGCAGCGCCTCGCGGCGGTTCGGGGGATCCAGCTGGTAGGAGCGGCGGTCGCCGAAGGCCGGTGTGCTCTCCGCCGCCTCCCGGAACGGGCCGTAGTACGCGCTCGCGAACTTGGCGGCGTAGGAGAGGATGGCGACGTCCTCGAAGCCGTGCGCGTCGAGCTCCCGACGGATCGCGCCCACGCGTCCGTCCATCATGTCCGAGGGCGCGACGAGGTCCGCGCCCGCGCGCGCGTGCGAGAGCGCCGCCGCCGCGAGACGCTCGACCGAGGCGTCGTTCACGACGTGCGCGCCCTCCACGATGCCGCAGTGGCCGTGGTCGGTGTACTCGCACAGGCAGACGTCGGTGATCACGACGAGGTCGGGCACCTGCCGCTTGAGCGCGGCCACCGCGCGCTGCACCACGCCGTCCGCCGCGTCGGCGCCCGAGCCGCGCGCGTCCTTCCGCGCCGGGATGCCGAACAGGATCACGGCCGGCACGCCGACGTCGGCCACGGACTTCGCCTCGAGCACGAGCTGGTCCACGGAGTGGCGGTGCACGCCGGGCATCGAGGCGACCGGCTCGCGCACGCCCGAGCCCTCGACCACGAAGCAGGGCAGGATCAGGTCGTCGCGCTGGAGCCGCGTCTCGCGCACCATGCGGCGCAGCGGCTCGCTCCTGCGCAGGCGGCGCAGGCGGGTCTGCGGGAAGCTCATGCTCGCTCCTCCCCGGCTGCGAAGGCGCTCGCGAGCGCCGCCACCAGCGCCTCGGGCTCCGGGCTCTCCGCCACGACATCGGCCGGCAGGCCGAGCGTGCTGAGCGCCTCGGCCGTGACCCGACCGAGCGCCGCCACCGCGACGCCCCGCGCTGCTGCCATGCCGTTCTGCCCCATGCCCGAGGCGAAGCTTCGCGCGGCCGAGGGGCTCGCGAAAGTGAGGGCGTGGAGCGAGCCCTCCGCGAGGGACGCCAGGAGCTCCGCCGCGGCGAAGGGCGCCGGCTCGGTCCGGTAGACCACCACGTCGTCCACGCGCGCGCCGGCGTCGCGGAGGCCGCGCGCCAGCGCCGGCCCCGCGGCGGCCGCCCGCGGCCACAGCACGCGCCGTCCGGCGAGCGGGAGCGCCGCGCGCGCGGCGGCGAGCAGGGCCGCGGCGTCGCCCGCGGGCGCCGGGAGCGGCGCGAGCGCGAAGCCCTCGGCCGCCGCCGCCGCACGGGTCGCCGGGCCCACGCAGAGCGCACGCGCCGAGAGCGCACGCGGCTCGTGCCCGGCGGCGCGCGCGCGCGCGGCCAGGCTGCGCACGGCGTTCGCGCTCGTGAACGCGATGAAGTCGTAGTCGGGCAGCGCTCCGAGCGCCGCCGCGAGCTCCGGCGTCTTCTCCGATTCGACGATGCGCACCATCGGCACGCACAGCGGCTCGGCCCCCGCGGCCTCGAGCGCGCGGCACAGCGCCTCGGCCTGCTCGGGCGCGCGGCTCACGAGCACGCGCTTGCCGAACAGGGGCAGGCGCTCGAACCAGGCGAGCTCGCTGCGGAGCCGCGTGACGTCGCCCACCACGACCGCGGCGGGCGCGCCGAGGCCCGCCGCCGCGACGCGCGCCGGCAGCTCGGCGAGCGGCGCCACCACGACGCGCTGCGTGGGCCGCGTGCCCTCCATCACGGCGGCCGCGGGCGTGTCGGCCGCGCGGCCGGCGGCGACGAGGCGGTCCACCAGCTCGGGCAGGTTCCGCATGCCCATCAGGATCACGAGCGTGTCGGTGGCGGTGGCGAGCAGGGACCAGCGGATCTGCTCGCGGACGCTGCCCGGATCCTTGTGCCCGGTCACCACGGCGAAGGACGCTCCGTACCGCCGATCGGTGACGGGGATGCCGGCGTACGCGAGGGCGCCGAGCGCGGAGCTCACGCCCGGGATCACCTCGAACGCGACGCCCGCGGCGAGACACGCGCTGGCCTCCTCACCGCCGCGCCCGAACACGTACGGGTCGCCGCCCTTGAGACGCACCACGTGCTTGCCCTCGCGCGCGAGGCGCACGAGCAGCGCGTTGATCTCGTCCTGGGAGCGCGGCGGCTCCGCGTGGCCGCGGCGCCCGACGTCGATGCGCTCCGCGTGGCGCGGCGCGAGCGAGAGCAGCGAGGCCGGCGCGAGCGCGTCGTACACCACCACGTCCGCCGACCGCAGCGCGCGCTCGCCGCGCAGCGTGAGCAGGTCGGGGGCGCCGGGGCCCGCGCCGACCAGGATCACGCGGCCCGCGGCGCTCATCCGCGCGCCTCGGCGCGGAGCGCGGCGAGGATCTCCGCTCCGCCGTTCGCGAGCACGTGCGCGGCGGCGCTTCGCCCGGCGGCGGCCGCATCGTCCGCGCTCCCCTCCTGCTCGGCGCGCACGAGCGCCCGCCCGTCGGAGCTCGCGACCAGCGCGCGCAGGCGCAGCCGTCCGCCCGCGCGCGGCTCGGCGTACGCGGCGAGCGGCACGTTGCAGTCGCCCTCGAGCTCCGTCAGGAAGGCCCGCTCGGCGGCGAGGCACGCGCGCGTCGTCGCGTCGTCGAGGACGCGGAGGGCGCGCTCGAGCGGGTCGCCCGCGCGCGTCTGGAGGGCGAGCGTGCCCTGCCCCACCGCGGGCAGCAGCACGCCCGGATCGATGCGCTCGTGGATCGCGTCGGCGCGGCCGAGGCGCTCGAGGCCCGCGCAGGCGAGCAGGATCCCGTCGAGCTCGCGCTCGACGAGGCGGCGCAGCCGCGTGTCCACGTTGCCGCGCAGCGGGACGAGCACGAGATCGGGCCGCAGCGCGAGGAGCTGGCTGCCGCGGCGCGCGCTGCCGGTGCCCACGCGCGCGCCCTGCGGCAGGCCGCGCAGGCTCGCGCCCGGCCGGCGCCCGACCAGCGCGTCGCGCGCGTCGGCGCGCGGCGGGAACGCCGCGAGCACGAGCCCGGCGCTCGTCCGCGCGGGCAGGTCCTTGGCCGAGTGCACCGCCAGGTCGGCGCGGCCGTCGAGCAACGCCTCTTCGATCTCCTTCACGAACAGGCCCTTGCCGCCAATCCGCGCGAGGGAGGCCTCCGCCAGCCGGTCGCCGCTGGTCGTGAGCGGCACCAGCTCGGTCTCGCAGCCGAGCGCTGCGGCGACGGCGTCCGCGACGGCGCCCGACTGGGCCAGCGCGAGCGCGCTGGCCCGCGTCGCGATGCGCACGCGCTTCATCGCGAGAGGTCCGGCTCCTCGCCGGAGTCGTCGTCCTGCGCGGCCTCGCCCTCCTCGTCGAGCCCGAACAGCGAGCGCGCCGCCTCGAGGTGCGCGAGGCCGGCCTCGCCCTCGAGCTCCTCGCGCAGGCGCGAGAGCGGCGCGTGCAGCAGCTTGTTCACGATGCCGCGCGAGAGCGCCTCGACGGCGGCCGTGGCCTTCGGGTCGAGCGCCATGCCCGCGAGCGCCCGCTCCAGCTCGCCGCGGCGGATCTCCTCGGCGCGCGCCAGCAGCGCGCGGATCGTGGGCACCGCGGCGAGCGCGAGCAGCCAGCCCTCGAAGCGCTGCTGCTCGGCGGCCACGATCGCCTCGGCCTGCTCCGCCTCGCGCTGCCGCTCGAGCGCGTTCGACTCGGCGACGGACGCGAGATCGTCGAGGTCGTAGAGATAGACGTTGTCGAGCTGGTTCACCGCGGGATCGACGTTGCGCGGCACGCCGATGTCGATGGCGAGGAGCGGGTGGTGGCCGCGCTCGCGCAGCGCTTCGCGCACGAGCGCGGCGGTGAGCAGGGGACGGTCGCCACCGATGCACGTGAGCACGAGATCGGAGCGGCGCAGCAGGTCGGGCAGCTCGTCGAGGCCGTGGGCGCTCGCTCCGAAGCGGTCGGCCAGCGCCGCGGCGCGCGCCGGCGTGCGATTCGCGACGCGCACCGCGCCGAGGCCGTGGCGGCGCAGCGACTCGAGTGCGAGCTCGATCATGTCGCCGGCGCCCACGAGCAGCGCGACCTTGTCCTCGAGGCTCTCGAAGATCTGGCGCGCGAGATCCACGGCGACGCGCGCCACGGAGATCGGGCGCTCGGCGAGGCGCGTCTCGTTCTTCACGCGCTTGGCGGTGGCGAAGGCGCGCGGGTAGAGGCGCCCGAGGATCGGACCGCACGCGCCGCAGCCGACGGCGACGCGGTAGGCGTCCTTCACCTGCCCGAGGATCTGGGGCTCGCCGACGACGAGCGAGTCGATCGCGCTGGCGACGCGCAGCACGTGCCTCACCGCGGCGCCGTCCACCAGCTCGTAGAGCGCCGAGTCGAGCTCGTTGGCGCGAATCGGCGCCCCGTCGCCCACGAGCTCGCGCTCGAAGCAGGAGCGCAGGCGCAGGCGCGCGGCGTCGAGCTCGCGCGTCCAGACCACGATCTCGACGCGGTTGCAGGTCGACAGCAGCACCGCCTCGTCGATCTCCGGGCTGGCCACGAGCTTCGCGAGCACCGGCCTCGCGTCGTTCTGCGCGCAGCGCTCGCGCAGCTCGACGGAGGCCGTGCGGTGACTCATGCCGACGAGCAGCAGGCTCATCGCAGCACACCGACGCCGACGACCACCACGAGCAGCAACACGAAGCCGACGGAAGCGCCCATCGCGGAGGCGCGCGCCCCCTGCTTCGCGCCGTGGCGCGCCGCGATCAGCAGCGCGTACACGAGCCACACCGCGAGCGTCGCGTTCGCGTGCAGCCCGCCCGGCCAGAGCCGGCCCTCGCGCGTCTCGACCCAGAGCACGCCGGTGAGCACGCCGAGGGAGAGCAGCAGGAAGCCGAGCGCGGACGCCAGCGAGTTCGCGCGGTCGAGGTTCTCGAGCGAGGGCAGCGCGGACGGGGCGCCCACCGGACGCTTGCCCTTGATGGCGCGGTGGTGGATCAGGTAGAGGACGCCCGCCGCGCCGGCGACGCCGAGCAGCGCGAGGCCGCCGCTCGCGAGCAGGACGTGCAGGTGCGACCAGAGCGCCGAGCCGGCCTCGCGCTCCGCGGGACCGCCCGCCGCGAACGCCGCGAACACGGTGCCGAGGAACGCCGCCGGCGCGACCAGCACCGCGAGACCGCGCGTGCGGAGGCGCAGCTGGAGCGCGAGGAACGAGAGCACGAGCAGCCAGGCCGCGAGCGAGACGGCGAGCGGCAGGTCGGTGAGCTGCGGCGTCGGCTCGAGCCGGTGCAGCTCGAAGAAGGCGAGCCCGTGGAGCACGGCGGCGAGCGCCAGCAGGGCGACGCCGAGCCCGAGCAGGCGGCGCGCGCGCATGCCGAGGCCCGTCACCGCGGCCGTCGCCGCCGCGAGGTAGGCGGCCGCGGTCCAGCTGTGGAGCTCGAGCGTCAGGCTCACCTCCCCGGCGATCGCGCGCGCAGCCGTTCCATCTGCGCGGCGACCTTGGCCGCGTCGTTCACCATCTCGAACACCCGGTAGGCGGGCTCGCCGAACAGCACGAAGCGGATCTCCTCGAGCGTGGTGTCGCCGGCGAGGTGCTCCCGCGCCTCCTCGAGGAGGATCTCCGCGCAGCGCTGGAGCGCGAGGCCGCCCACGCCGGCGCCGATCGCGGGCACGGCGACGGTGCGGCAGCCGTGCTCGCGCGCGAGGCGCAGCGCGGCGCGCAGCGAGCCGCGCACGCTCGCCTCGCTGGCCGCGCCGCCCGGCGCCATGCCGGCCGCGTGGATCACGAAGCGGGCCGGGAGCTGGCCCGCGCCCGTGAGCGCGACCTCGCCCACCGCGATGGGCCCGTGCCGGTCGCACTCGGCCTGGATGGCGGGCCCGCCCTTGCTGCGGATCGCGCCCGCCACGCCCGAGCCGAGCACGAGCGCGCTGTTGGCGGCGTTCACGATCGCGTCCACGGCCTGCGCCGTGATGTCGCCCTCGAGGAGCACGATGCGCCCGCTCACCGCCGCGCCCGCTTGCGGCCCGCCATCGCCTCGATCAGGCCGGCCGCCACGAGCGGCAGCAGGATCTCGTGGTGACCGGTGAGCGCGTAGCCTCGGCCGCCCTTCCGCGTCGGACGCTCCACCACGTTGAGCTGGGGCCGGTACTGGCGGATGAAGTCGACGTTGACCGTGGTGAAGCGGTCCACGGCGTGGCCGAGGTTGCGCGCGAGCGCGAGCGCCTTCAGGAACACCTCGGGCAGGATCACCGCCGAGCCGATGTTGAAGAGCACGCCGCCCTCGAGCGCGGCCACGAGCCGCGTGAGCAGCTCGAAGTCGCGATAGCTGGTGGCGCCCAGCGCCGCCCCGTCCGCGCTCGGGTGCATGTGGTGGATGTCGGTGCCGATCGCGACGTGGACCGTGACGGGGATCCCGAGCTTCGCGGCGCGCGCCAGGACCGAGCGGCTCTTGTGCGGATGGCGCCCGGCGAGGATCGCCTGGCCCACCGCCTCGCCCATCCCGATGCCGGCCGCATGCCCGGCGGCGATGGCCTCGTTCAGCACCTCGGCCGTCTCGCGCGCCATGCCGAAGCTGCCGTCGTCGAGCGCGCGCGCCACGTCCTCGCTGGTGCGGCCCATCATCGCGAGCTCGAGGTCGTGCACGCAGCCCGCGCCGTTCATCAGCACGCCGCTCACCAGGCCGCGCTCCATCAGGTCCACCAGCACGGGCGCGAGGCCCACCTTGATCAGGTGGGCGCCGAAGCCCCAGAGCAGGAGCTTGTCGCGCCGCGCGGCGCGCGCCGCGGCGTCGATCACCGCGCGCAGGTCGGAGCCCGCGAGGATGTCCGGCAGTCCGGCGAGGAAGTCGCCCAGCGAGCCGCCCGGGCGGTGCGGGCGCGCCTCGTCGGCGCGGCGCACGCGGCTCGGCCGCGCGCGCGCCGAGACCGTCCGCACCCGCGTGCGGTCGATGCGCGGAAGGCGGCGCTTCACGAGCGGGCGAGCTCGGGGAACAGCAGGCGGTCGACCAGCTCCGCGATCGCGTGCCCGATCGCGATGTGGCACTCCTGGATGCGCTGCGTGTCCGACGACGGCACGACCAGCGCGAGATCGACGAGGCCGGCGAGCTTCCCGCCCCCCTTGCCGAGCAGGCCGATCGTGCGGAGCCGGCGGCGCTGTGCCTCCTCGACGGCGGCGATGACGTTCGGCGAGTTGCCCGACGTCGAGATGGCCACCGCCACGTCGCCCGGGCGGCCGTGCGCCTCGACGCCCCGCGAGAACACGCGCTCGAAGCCGTAGTCGTTGCCGATCGCCGTGAGGTCGGAGGTGTTCGCCGAGAGGGCGATCGACGGCAGGGCCGCGCGGTCGGGGCCGAGCTTGCCCACCCACTCGGCGGCGATGTGCTGCGCGTCCGCCGCGGAGCCGCCGTTGCCGAACAGCAGCGTCTTGCCGCCGGCGCGATACGCGGCGGCCACCCACTCGCCGGCGCGCGCGATCGGCTCGGCCAGCTCCCGGGCCACGGCCTGCTTCACGCGCGCGCTCGCCTCGAGCGTGGCGCGGACCTGCGCGACCGCATCGAAGCCGCTGGGAGCTGTCTCTCTCGTCATGGTTCTCGGAAAAGTCGAGTGAAATCGAGGAGATGGGCGACCGGACGCAACATACCGGGGGGCCCACGGAAGGTCAATCCAAAGCCGCCCGGACGGGCGCCTTGCGATGCCGCCCGGACGGCCGCCTTGCGGCATCTGTTACAACTCACGGCCACTTCCGATCGCCCGACAGGAGAGACCCGCGGATGGCCGAGATCCTCGACGTCACCGATGCCAGCTTCGAGAGCGAGATCCTGAAGTCGCAGACGCCCGTGATCATCGACTTCTGGGCCGAGTGGTGCGCTCCCTGCCGGGCCATCGCGCCGATCGTGAAGGAGCTCGCGGCGAGCTACGCCGGCAAGGTGAAGGTCGTGAAGATGAACATCGACGAGAATCCGAGCACGCCCGGCCGCTACGGCGTGCGCGCGATCCCGACGGTGCTCGCCTTCAAGAACGGCGCGGTGGTGGGACAGATCACCGGGGCGCGGCCGAAGAGCGCCTTCGAGGAGATGGCCCAGAAGCTGGTTTGACCGGGACTTGCAGCCGGCAGCTGCGCCAGCGGTGCGGCGAAGAGTTCCTGGGGCGCTCGTTGTTTCGTTGACTGGCGTCTCGGCGCGACCCTAGACTGCACGATTCCGAGTCGGAGCGGACGGCATGGGCAAGCTGCGTGTGATCCGAGGGCTCGTCCACGAGTTCGCGCTGTTCCTCAAGGAGGATCGGACCTGGTGGCTGGCGCCGATTCTGGTCGTCCTCGGAGCGCTCGGCGCATTCACGGTGTTCGTGCAGGGCTCCGCGCTGGCGCCGCTCATCTACGCGCTGTTCTAGAGAGCGCGCGGGCCGGCTCTCGTGAACGCTGAGGCTGCGCGCGCGGGCGACCCGGTGCTGCGGGTCGTCAACGCCTTCTACGAGGCGAACCCGTTTCCCGGCTTCGACCCGGGCAAGTACGAGGTGCGCGACGACCTCGTGACGCGCGCGAGCTGGTACGCCCGGCGCGTCGACGCGGAGATCCCGTTCGACGCCACCGTGGCGGACATCGGGTGCGGCACCGGACAGCTCGCGTGCTTCCTGGCGCTGAAGCGGCGTCGCGTGCTGGGCATCGACTACTCCGAGCGCTCGCTCGCGCTCGCCGAGACGCTGAAGGAGCGCCTGGCGCTCCCGACCGTCGAGTTCCGGCGCCTGAACCTGCTCGACTGGGATCTGCCCGAGAACGCCTTCGACTTCGTGTTCTGCAACGGCGTGCTGCACCACACCAGCGATCCGTATCGAGGCTTCTGCAACCTCGTGCGGATCACGAAGCCGGGGGGACGGCTCGTGGTCGGGCTGTACAACCGCTACGGGCGTCTGATGCTGCTGTGGCGCCGGCGCGTGGTCGCCCTGCTCTCCCGCATCGACGCCGGCGCCAAGGACCGCGCGATCCGCAAGCAGCTCGTCACGCACGACACCGACGAGGCGAAGCGGCACACGTGGTACGCCGACCAGTACGAGCACCCGCACGAATCGACGCACACCGTGGCGGAAGTGCTCGACTGGTTCGCGAAGAACGGCATCCGCTACGTCTCGTCGTTCCCGAAGATCGAGCTCTTCGACCCGGGCTCGAAGCGCATCTTCCGGCCGCGCCAGGTGGCAGCCTGGCGCAACGGCGCCGCGGCGCACCTGCTCGTGCAGCTCGGGTGGGTGCTCACGCAGAACGCGGGCGGCGGGTACTTCGTGCTGGTGGGGCAGAAGCAGCCGTGAACGTCCTCGGCATCTCCGCCTTCTACCACGACGCCGCCGCGTGCCTGATGCGGGATGGCGAGGTGATCGCGGCCGCCCAGGAGGAGCGCTTCACGCGCAGCAAGCACGATGCGGACTTCCCGATCCACGCCATCCGCTACTGCCTCGAGGCCGGCCGGATCCTCGTCGACGACCTCGACGCCATCGGCTTCTACGAGAAGCCCTTCATCAAGTTCAAGCGGCTTCTCTTCTCGCACGTCGCCGGCTTCCCGCGCTCGTGGCGCGCGTTCATGCGCGCGATGCCCTCGTGGCTCCATCAGAAGCTCGTGATTCCGTCGCTGATCCGGGAGGAGCTGCAGTACGACGGGCCGGTCTACATGATCGAGCACCACCTTTCGCATGCCGCGAGCGCATTCCTGGTCTCGCCCTTCTCCGAGGCCGCCGTGCTGACGGTGGACGGCGTCGGCGAGTGGTCGACGGCGACGTACGGGCGCGGCAGCGGCAGCCAGATCGACCTGTTCCGCGAGATCCGCTTCCCGCACTCCCTGGGTCTGCTCTACACGGCGTTCACCAGCTACCTCGGCTTCAAGGTGAACAGCGCCGAGTACAAGGTGATGGGGCTCGCGCCGTACGGCGAGCCGCGCTTCGAACGGGAGGTGCGCAAGCTGATCGAGGTCGCGAAGGACGGCAGCTTCCGGCTCGACATGGACTACTTCGCGTACCACTACGGCCTCGAGATGACGAACGAGCGCTTCCATCGCTTGTTCGGCGGGCCTCCGCGCATGCCGGAGGGGCCGCTCGAGCAGCGTCACCGCGACATCGCCGCCAGCGTCCAGCGCGTCACCGAGGACGTGATGCTGGAGATGGCGCGTCACCTCCACCGGGAGACCGCGCTGCCGGATCTGTGCCTGGCGGGCGGCGTCGCCCTGAACTGCGTGGCGAACGGGCGAATCCTGCGCGAGGGCCCGTATCGGCGCCTGTTCATCCAGCCCGCCGCCGGCGACGCGGGGGGAGCGCTCGGTGTGGCGGCGTTCCTGCAACACAACTTGTTCGAGGTGCCGCGGCGGAACGCCATGCGCCACGCGTTCCTCGGCCCCTCCTACGAGCGCGACGAGATTCGCGCCTTCCTGCGCGTCAAGGGCGCGGTGTTCGAGGAGCTCGACGACGCGGCCCTGCTGGACGCGACCGCGCGCGCGATCGCCGAGCAGCAGGTGGTGGGCTGGTTCCAGGGGCGCATGGAGTTCGGCCCGCGCGCGCTCGGCGCGCGCAGCATCCTGGCCGACGCCCGCAACCCCGAGAACCGCGACCGCGTGAACCTCAAGATCAAGTTTCGCGAGAGCTTCCGGCCCTTCGCTCCCGCCGTCGTCGCAGAGCGCGCGGACGAGTTCTTCGAGCTCGGGCACGAGAGTCCGTTCATGGGGCTGGTGGCGCAGGCGCGGGAGGGGCAGCGGCGCCTGCCCGCGACGACGCACGTCGACGGCTCGGCGCGCGTGCAGACCGTCGATGCGGAGACCAACCCGCTCTTCCACCGGCTGCTCCGCGCGTTCGAAGCGCTCACGGGCACTCCCGTGCTGATCAACACGTCGTTCAACGTGCGCGGTGAGCCGATCGTGTGCTCGCCGGCTGATGCGTTACGGTGCTTCCTGAGCACGGGGATGGATGTGCTGGTGATCGACCACTTCGTCCTGCGCAAGTCGGCGCAGGTGGTCACGGGCGGCGAAGGCGCGCTCCCGAGCGCCTTCGCGCTGGACTGAGCCGTGATCCGCCGGGGCTGGATGCGCTTCGTCGATGCGCTCGGGCGCGCGCAGACCGTGCTGCTGCTGTCGCTCGTCTACGTGCTGATGATCGGCCCCCTGTGGCTGTTCGTGTCCGTGCTCGGGCGGCGCGACCTGCTCGGGCTCCGGCGGGTGCCGGCGAACACGTTCGCGGCGGAGAAGGCGCCGGTTCCCACGGATCGCGCACGCTGCGAACGGCAGTTCTGAAGACGAGATGGCAGCCACGAGCCGCGCGCCCCGCTCCCTCGCCAAGCGCCTGCTGTTCGCGGGCATTCCGCTCCTGTTCGTGCTCGGCGCCCTCGAGGTCGTCGTTCGCGTGTTCGAGCTCGATCAGGATTGCCCGAACGGATACAAGGAGTTCGGCGTGTGGGCTTGCGATCCGATCCTCAACTTCAAGTTGAGGCCGGACCTCGTCGCCGCAGGCAAGCCGCTGAACCGCGCGGGCTTCCGCAGCCGCGAATTCACGCCGAAGGAGCCCGGCGTCTTCCGGATCCTGTCGCTGGGCGATTCCTGCACCCTCGGGATCCTCACCACCGGCGTCTTCGGGTTCGACTTCGTGCCGGAGCCGTATCCCCAGCAGCTCGAGCGGTTGGCGGCGCGGCGCCTCGGCGCGGGCAAGGTCGAGGTGCTGAACGCCGGCATCGCCGGCTACAACAGCTTCCAGGGCGTGATGCTGCTGCGCAGCAAGCTGCGGGACCTCGAGCCGGACCTGATCACGGTTCGCTACGGCTGGAACGACCACTTCCTGTCGACGGTGGACACGGGCGTCTACTCCTATCGCGAGCCCGAGAGCGAGCTGATCCTCGGTCTGCAGGATCTCCTGCTCCGCACGTCGCTGTACGGGTTCTTCCGTCGCGTCGGCCTCGAGATCCAGGCGCTCCGAGCCCCCTCGACGCCGCCCGCGTCGTCGCAGGAGCTGCCGAAGCAGTGGGTCCCGAGCGTCCCGCCCGATGCCTACGCGCACAACCTGCGGCGCATCGTCGCGCTCGGGCGCGCTCGAGGCGCGCACGTGTGGCTGCTCACCTCGCCGCACGCCTTCGTCATCGACAGCAACCGCGGCCAGGGAGAGCGCTTCCCGATGTCGGCGAAGGAGCTGCTCGCGTACAACGCGATCGAGTCCTTCGACCACCTGATCGAGATCCACGAGCGCTACAACCAGATCACGCGCGACGTCGGCGCCGAGCTCGGCGTTCCCGTGGTGGACATGGACGCGGTCTATCGGGCGCACGCTCGGGAGCCGCTGTTCCTCCCCACGGACGTGCCGCACCCGACGCCCCGAGGGCATGCGCTCGAGGCGGAGACGCTGTACGACCGGCTCGTGGCCGAGGGCCTGCTGCGGCCCTAGTCGGCGTCGGCGGCCGCCTGCGCGGAGCCCTCGGGCGGCGTGAAGAAGCGCACCGGCCAGCGCCGCCGCACCGCCTCGCGGTAGAGCCGCGGGTCGGGGTTCGTGACCACCGGGTGCCCGACCAGCTCGAGCAGGGGCAGGTCGGTGATCGAGTCGGTGTAGAACCAGCTCCGCGCGAGATCGATCTGCTGCTCTACCACGAGCTGCTCGAGCCAGTGGATCTTGCCTTCCTCGAAGCACACCGGCTCGATCACGCGGCCGGTGAAGCGGCCGTCCTCCACCTCGAGACGCGTGTAGAGGAAGTGGTCGATCCCGAGGTGCTTCGCGAGCGGGCCCACGACGAAGCGAGTCGCGCCCGAGACGATCGCCACGAGATGGCCCTGCGCCTGGTGCCAGCGCACCGCCTCGCGCGCCTCCGGGTAGACGTGCTGGAGCATCGTGTCCACGAGCCAGGCCTCGGCCTGGCGCTCCAGCTCGGCCTCGCTCTCGCCCGCGAACTGGACCATCGCCTCGCGGCTCCAGGCCGCGATGTCGAGCAGGCCGACCTTGTAGCGGAGATAGGCGAGCGCTCCCTTCGCGAGCTCCCAGCCGTCGATCTCCCCGATCTCGTAGCGGTGCTTCATGTACAAGGACCCCGAGTTCTCGGCGATCAGGGTCTTGTCCATGTCGAAGAAGGCGCCGACACGGGTCTGCTTGCGGGGCTGCATGGGCCTTCCAGCCTAACACCTCGCGGCGCGGCTCAGAAGATGTATCGGCGCATCGACACGTTCATGAGCAACGCGAGCGCAATCAGGTTGGCCAGCACCTGCGTGCCGCCATAGGAGACGAGCGGGAGCGGCACGCCGATCACGGGCGCGAGGCCCAGGACCATCGCGATGTTGATCACGGCGGGCCAGAACAGCACCCCCACCACGCCCACCGCCAGCATGGAGCCGAAGCCGTCCTTCGAGTTGTTGGCGACCACGAGGCCCCAGACCAGCACGCTCAGGTAGAGCATCAGCAGCACGCTGCAGCCGATGAAGCCCCACTCCTCGGCGAGCACGGAGAAGGCGAAGTCGGAGTGCTGCGTCGGCAGGAACTGGAGCTGCGTCTGCGGCCCCTCGAGGTAGCCCTGGCCCGTGAGGCCTCCGGAGCCCACGGCGATGCGCGACTGGATCGCCTGGTAGCCGGAGGCGAGCGGATCGCGCGAGGGGTCGAGGAAGTCGAGGATGCGCTTCCGCTGGTACTCCTTGAACACGAAGCTCCACAGCCCCGCGAGGGCGGCGAGCGCCGCGACCCCGACCACCGCCCACGCGCGCGCCGGGATGCGCACGAAGAGCAGATACGTCGCGCCGATCAGCAGCGTGAGCACGGCCACGCCGAGGTCGTGCTGCAAGAGGATGAGGCCGACGGGGCCGGCGAGGATCAGGCCCGGCACGAACAGGTCGCGCAGCCGGCGCAGCCGGCCGGGCGGATGGCGGTGGAAGTAGCGCGCCATCATCAGCACGAGGCCGATCTTCGCGAACTCCGCAGGCTGGAGAGAGAGCGGGCCGTACACCAGCCAGGAGCGGTTGCCGCGCGTGACGGGCGCCAGCACGAGGGTCGAGGCCGTGAGCAGCAGCGCCGCGACGTAGAGCGCGGGCGCCCAGCGCTCGAGCCGGCGGTAGTCGATGAGCACCACCACCAGCATCGCGACGGCGCCGAGGCCGACGGCGATCACCTGGCGGCGGAACTCGGTGGGCAGCCCGCCGGCGGCGCCGGCGTGCGTCGCGGAGAACAGATTCGCGAGGCCGATCGCGACGACGCCCCACACGAGCGCGAAGAGCAGCCAGTCGAAGTGCTGGAAGGCGCGGCGATCGATCGACGGCAACGTGCTCTCTCCTAGCGACCCTGCGCCACCTGCGGCGTCGGCGGCGTCAGGCCACGCTTCTCGAAGTAGCGGGCGAGGATGCGCTGCGCGATCGGCCCGGCCCCGCTGCTGCCGTGGAGGCCGTGCTCGACGAACACGCCCACGGCGATCTCGGGCGCATCGGCCGGCGCGAACGCGCCGAACCATGCGTGGTCGCGGTAGCGGATCGGGATCTCGTGCTCCTTCATGCCCTCCGTGTGCTGGAGCTGCACGACCTGCGCGGTGCCCGTCTTGCCGGCGACCTTGACCCCCGGCACGCGCGCCCGCCCGCCCGTGCCGCCCGGCTCCTCGACCACGGCCGTCATGCCGCGCCGCACCAGCGCGAGGTGCTCCGGCGCCACCGCGACCGGGGTGCGGCGCTGCGGCGCCGGCGGCTCGACGTTCTCGCCCTCGACGCGCAGGACGAGCCTGGGCTGGACGAGCTCGCCGCTCGCGATCGCCGCGTAGGCGACGGCGAGCTGCATCGGCGTATAGAGGTTGTAGCCCTGCCCGATCGCGGCGGAGACGGTCTCGCCGGGGTACCAGCGTTCGCCGAAGCGACGCTCCTTCCACTCCGAGCTCGGCACCAGGCCGCTCGCTTCGCCGGACAGCCCCACGCCCGACGGCTGCCCGAGCCCGAACGACTTCGCGATGTTCGCGAGCTTGTCGATGCCGAGCTGGACGCCGAACGTGTAGAAGTAGACGTCGCACGACTGCTGGATCGCCTTCACCATGTCCACCGAGCCGTGCCCTTCCTTCTTCCAGCAGCGATAGGTCCGCCCGCCGAAGCGGAAGAAGCCCGGGCAGAAGGCGCGGCTGTGCGCGTCCACGATGCCTTCCTGCAGCAGCGCCGCCGCCACGACGGCCTTGTGCGTCGAGCCCGGCGGGTAGTGATTCTGGATCGCGCGGTTGCGGAGCGGGTCCCACTCGTCGCCCGTCAGCGCCTTCCAGGTCGCCCCGTCGATGCCGCCCGAGAAGTCGTTCGGGTCGAAGGAGGGCTGCGAGATCATCACGAGCACGTCGCCGCTGCGGACGTCGAGGGCGACCGCGGAGCCCATCTTCGGAGGCTCGCCCTCCGGCACGTCGTGGAACGCCTCCCACGCCGCGCGCTGCAGGTCGAGGTCGAGCGTCAGCACGACCCGCGAGCCGGCTTCGGGCGCGATCTCGTCGAGCACCTGCACCTCGCGGCCCGCCGCGTCGACCATCACGTTGCGGCCGCCCGAATGCCCGCGCAGGTGCGATTCGAGCACCGCCTCGAGGCCCGTCTGCCCGATGATGTCACCTGAGCGGTAGTCGGTGAACGCCTCCTGCTCGAGCTGGTCGCCGCGGATCTCGCCGAGGGTGCCGAGCAGGTGCGCGGCCATCGCCCCGTCGAGGTAGTGACGCAGCGGGCGGACGCGCGTCGTGACGCCCGGCAGGGCGAAGCGGTGCGTCTCGATGCGGGCGAACTGCACGTCGTCGAGGTCGCCCACCAGCCGCACGGGGCGGAAGCGGGCGATGCCGCGCGGGTCGCCGACCCGCGCCCCGAGCTCGGCCGGGTCCCGCTCGAGCAGCTGGCCGAGCGCCGCGAAGGTGACGTCGCGGCGCTGGAGATCGCTCGGCACGACGTCCAGCTCGAACGCCGAACGCGTCTTCGCGAGCACGCGCCCTTCGCGATCCACCACCTCGCCGCGCTGCGCCTCGAGCCGCTCGGTGCGCACCGAGTTCCGCAGCGCCTGCTCGCGCAGCTCGTCCGCGTCCACCACCTGGAGCTGGAAGAGGCGCAGCTCGAAGATCGCGAACGCGGCGCCGAGCAGCGCGGCGAACAGGCGCAGCCGTCCATCGATCGGGAGGTCGGTTCCGGCGAGCTGGCTCATCGCAGCACGGGCCGGCGCGTGTCGAGGCGCATGTCGCGCCGCGCCTCGGATTCGTCGAGCCGGTCGCGGAGGCGCCGCGAGAACGCGGCGGCGAAGGGCGCGAGCGGCGCGCTCACCAACGCGCGCCCGGCGAGCCCGAGCAGCTCCAGCGGCTGGAGCGGGAAGGAGCCGAGCAAGAGCCGGCCGAGGGCGAGCTGCGCGAGGCCGTCGAAGAGCACCAGCGCGAACGCGAACACCGTGAGCGGCAGGCCGCGACGCAGGTCGAGCTGGCCGGCGACGCCTCGCGCCAGCGTCAGCTCGATCAGCCGCAGGAACGCGAATTGCCCGAGCAGCGGGCCCGAGATCATGTCGCTGCCGAGCCCGATGCCGGCGGCAACGACGAGCCCGTAGCCGGGCTCGAGCGCCGCGGCCGCCGCGATGGTCACGAGCAGCGAGAGGTCGGGGACGGCCCAGCCCGGCAGCACGTGCGCGAGCCCGCCCTGCACGAGCGCGGCGAGCCAGCCGAGCAGCAGCAGCGCGAGCGCCGGCCTCATCGCCCGTCCGCCACCTTCGGGGGCTCGGGCTCGGGCAGGTCGCCGTCGGCGCCGCCGAACAGCAGGTCCATGGTGGGACCGCGGTGGAGCACGACGAAGACCTGCTCGAGCCGCCCGAAGTCGACGGCGGGCTCGAGCCGTCCGGTGTGGAGGAGCTGCTCGCGTTCCGCCGTGACCGAGCTGATCGTGCCGATGCGCACGCCTTTCGGATACACGCCACCGACGCCGGAGGTGATCACCTCGTCGCCCACCTGCACGTCGTCGCCGCGAACCATGAACACGAACTCCAGCTCGTCGCCGCCGAGCCCGCGCACCAGGCCTCGCGCGCGGCTGCGCTGGATCATGGCGTCCACCGCGCTGCGGCGATCGAGGATCAGCATGGCGCGCGCCGCGTGCGGCGTGGTGGCGTTCACGAGCCCGACGAGACCCTGGTCCACAAGCACCGGCATGCCGGAGCGGACCTCCGCCTTGCGGCCGCGGTCGAGGAGCAACGCATGCGACCACGGCGACGCGTCCTGCCCCACGACCTGCGAGGGGAGCAGCGGCACGTCGAACTCCCGCCGCATCTGGGCGATGCGCCGCAGCTGGCCGCTCGCGACCAGCGCCTCGCGGAACTGGAGGCCCTCCTGCTCGAGCCGAGCGACCTCCGCCCGCAGCTCGCGGTTCTCCTCCTCGAGATCGACGAGCGCGACGTAGCGCCGCCAGGTGTCGCGCACGAACACCACGGGCCGCGTGATGGCCTTCTGCACGGGGGCCGCGACTTCGAGCAGCGCGTGCTCGAGCCAGCTCCGGTCGTCGGGCGCCGGCTTCCGGTCGCCGAGCATCAGCGCGAGCGTCCCGAAGGCGAGCGCCACGAACAGCGCCGGCAGGCGGATCCGCCGCAAGAACTCGCTCATGTCTCCCCATCAGGGAGGGGCCGATCAGTGTCGGATGGTCACTTCCCGCAGCAGTGCGAGCTCGTCCAGGCAGCGGCCGGTGCCGAGCGCGACGGCGGTCAACGGGTCCTCCGCCAGCATCACCGGCAGCCCGGTCTGCTCGCGCAGGAGGACGTCCAGGTTCCGGAGCAGGGCACCGCCCCCCACCATCACGATGCCCTTGTCCACGATGTCTGCAGCCAGCTCGGGCGGCGTGCGCTCGAGGGCGATCTTCACGGCCTCGACGACCGCGTTGATCGGCTCCTGCAGCGCTTCGAGCACCTCGTCCGACTTGATCTCGAGCGTCTTGGGAACGCCAGCCACGAGATCGCGCCCCTTCACCTCCATGCTGTGGATCTCGGGCGTCGGATACGCGGTGCCGATCGAGATCTTGATCAGCTCCGCGGTCCGCTCGCCGATCAGCAGGTTGTAGCGGCGCTTGACGTGATTGATGATCGCCTCGTCCATCTTGTCGCCGCCCACGCGCACCGAGTTCGAGTAGACGATGCCCGAGAGCGAGATCACCGCGACTTCCGTGGTGCCGCCGCCGATGTCGACGATCATGTTCCCCGACGGCTCCGTCACGGGCAGGCCCGCGCCGATCGCGGCCGCCATCGGCTCCTCGATCAGATAGACCTCGCGCGCGCCGGCGGAGAGCGCCGCCTCGCGCACCGCGCGTTGCTCGACGGAGGTGATGCCCGACGGCACGGCGATCACGATGCGCGGGCGCACCAGACTCGACGAGCGGTTGTGCACGCGCTCGATGAAGTGGCGCAGCATCGCCTCGGCCACCTCGAAGTCGGCGATCACGCCGTCCTTCATCGGACGCGACGCGACGATGTTGGCCGGCGTGCGGCCGAGCATCTCCTTCGCCTCTTCCCCGACGGCCTTCACCTTGTCCGGACCGCGGCCGTCCTTGATGATCGCGACCACGCTCGGCTCCGAGACGACGATGCCCTTGCCGCGCGCGTACACCAGCGTGTTCGCGGTGCCGAGATCGATCGCCAGGTCGCTCGAGAACCAGCCCAGGATTCGCTTCAGAGGCACGCCCGGCTCCCCTCGCGTCCCGGCCCGCACAGGAACGGGACGCCGTTTCCCCCGGATCGCTAAGTCTTCGTTACGAAAGGGCGTTTTGGACGCCGACGAAGGCGCATCCTATCAGCCCCGGGGGAAGGGAGCAATACGGAAGACGCAGCGTTGCCGGGGTTCTTGGCAGCGGTAACCCTCGGGGCCTTTTTCAGGGGGCGCAGCCCTCGGGAGGATCGCGTGCTCCACATCCTGCGCCGGGGCTCTCGCGCCGTCCTGTGGGTGGTGATCATCGGGGTGGGCGCGGTCTTCGTGCTCTACCTCGGCTTCCAGGGCGGCTTCTCTCCGGCTCCGGGCAGCGGACCGGTCGTCCGCGCCGGCGAGTTCAGCTTCGACGGCCGCGACCTCGAGCGCATCCGGCAGGGCATGGAGGAGCGCTACCGGGAGGCGCTCGGCGACCAGTTCGACTCCGAGGCGGCGCGCGGCTTCCTGCTGGAATCGGCAGGCAGCGTGCTGCTGCGCTCCGCGCTCCTCGCGTGGCAGGGCGACCGGATGGGTCTCACCGCGAGCGACGCGGAGGTTCGCGACTACCTGCGCGCCAGCGGCCTGGCCGATGCCTCCGGCCAGCTCGATCGCGAGCGCATCACGCAGTACGCGGAGAGCGAGTTCGGCAGCTTGCGGCGCTTCCAGGAGCGGTTGCGCGGCGACCTGCTGGCCGAGAAGACCGCCCGGCTGATCTGGGAGAGCGCCGCGGTGTCCGACGCCGAGGCCCGCGACGCGGTCCGCTACCAGCTCGAAGAGGTGAAGCTGGCGATCGTGCGGTTCGACGGCCGGACCGTGCCGGCGGAGCTCGCGCTGCCCGAGGAGGCGACGCAGGCGCTGCTCGCGAAGGATCCCGAGCGCGTCCGCACGAGCTACGAGTCGCGCAAGAGCGAGTTCGACCGGCCCGAGCAGGCCCACCTCCGCCACATCCTGGCCCGCTTCGAGCCGGACGACGACGCCTCGAAGCAGGCCGCGCGCGCGCGGATCGACGCGATCCGGAAGCGCCTCGAGAGCGGCGAGGACTTCGCCGCCGTGGCGAAGGACGCCAGCGAAGACCCGGCCACGAAGGAGGGCGGCGGCGACCTCGGCTTCGTCTCGCGCGGCGGGGTGGTGAAGCCGCTCGAGGACGCGGCGTTCGCCCAGGCCCCCGCGGCGCTCGGGGACGTGGTCGAGAGCCCGCAGGGCTTCCACCTGCTGCGCGTGGAGGAGCGCCGGCCCGCGCGCGTGGTCCCGTTCGAGGAGGCGCAGGCGCAGGTCGCGCGCGACCTGGCGCGCGAGGACGCCGCGGCGGCCGTCGCGCGGGCGAAGGCCGAGCAGGTCTCGCAGGCGGTTCGGGAGGGCCAGAACCTGGTGGACGTCGCGCGCAAGCAGGGCCACGAGATCCTGCGTCCCGACGCGCTGCGCCGCCGGCCCGACGGCTACGTGCCGCAGCTCGGAGCGGTGCCGGAGCTGGTCGCGTCCGCCTTCACGCTCACGGCGGAGAAGCCCTCCGACCCCACCCTTCACACCGCCGACGAGAACGTGTTCGTGCTGATCCAGCTGCTCGATCGCAAGACGCCGACGGAGCAGGAGATCGCGGAGGCGCTCGGCCCGACGCGCGAGCGGATCCTGGCGCAGCGCCGCGAGGCCGCCGAGCAGGCGTGGCTGGAGCGGCTGCGCGACGAGCTCGAGGCCGAGCGCGAGCTCGTCTACGACCTGGCCGCGTTCCGCTAGTCGCCCGCTGCATGATTCTCGGCCAGCTCTACGGCTGCACCTCGTTCACCATCGTCCCGTGGACGTCAGAGCTGGAACGAGTCGTACACGAACGACTCGAGGCGCTCGCGGTTCTCCGAGTTGCGCAGCTTGGCCAGGGCCCGCGCCTCGAGCTGGCGCACGCGCTCGCGCGAGAGACCGAGCTTGCCGCCGATCTCCTCGAGCGTGTGCTCGCGCTCGCCCTTGAGGCCGAAGCGCCAGCGCAGGATGTTGCGCTCGCGCTCGCAGAGCTGCGCCACCGACTCGTCCGCGGCGCGCTCGAGGCGGCCGTGGTCGAGGCCGGACACCGGAGAGCTGGCGTTCGGGTCGGCGACGATGTCCTTCACCTTCTTGGAGTCGGTGCCCGGGACCTCCTTCTCGAGGCTCACCGGCTCCCGCACCATGCGCTGGAGCTGCTCCGCGCGCTCCTCCTCGATCTCCATCGCCTCCGCGATCTCGAGCGTGGTCGGATCGCGCCCGAGCTTCTTCTCGAGCGCGTTGTACGCGCGGTAGTACTTGAGCAGCGTGTCGTGCACGTGGCTCGGGATGCGGATCGTGCGCGAGTGGTTCTGGATCGCGCGGATCAGC
>Ga0187892_10001400_pt1 | contig 55159 bp, 44 predicted proteins | sample MA1701073metaG_FD_139345 | JGI IMG/M metagenome (GOLD analysis project Ga0187892, IMG submission 139345) | Bio-ooze microbial communities from a basaltic lava cave in the Kipuka Kanohina Cave System on the Island of Hawaii, USA - MA170107-3 metaG ...
AGAGACATTGAAGAACAGCACACTGACGAACCAGAAGAACAGACTTGAAATCCAATACTTCATCGAAGACTCCCTTCGTCTTGCTTCGGGATCGTGCCTTGCCAATCTCAGCAGATTCCTGGCCTCGCGGCATCTTCCAGTCTTCCAGGCGGCTACAGCTTCCACTCGAGCTCTGTTACCCTGCGCCTTTCGGCGGCTTGGCGGAAGGTATTTCGCCTCGAGGACTCTCGAGACCAGCTTGAAGTTCTTTGCCACGGGTTTCCCGACCACGATGACGCGTACCCCGACGATTGGCTCAGCACGCCTGTCGGGTGTTCAAAACTCACCGCCATGAGTCCACGCCTGACATAAGCGTGCTGCCTGAGGCAATGCATCGCTGCCGACAAGAATGTTCTCTTTCTCGCGACCTGCAGTCGCTGCAGCCAGATAGGCCTCGTGGAACGGCGGATCATTGTACGTGCACACGACCAAGTCAATTTTTTTGTAGCGCGCCAGCGCCGACTCGCCAGTGCTACCATTGGGAACGCTGGAAATTGAGCCGGGCGACAATACGATTTTCTTCGAGATAGCTGGCTAGGACAAGCGGTCGACCGGACTGGGTCTCGATCTCGTTCAAATTGTTTTCGAACGGTCGAGATGATTTGAAACTGTCTTGCGCCGCTTGAAACGATGAGGTAATTGAGGTAATTAAGGCAAGGGTGAGTCGTCGTTATTCATGAGTTCTACTGCTCGCCGCGCTTCAGTATTTATGAAACTGCCATTCTTGTGGACATAGTCTTTGCAGCTTTGTCAGAACTTCTTCCGGCTTTTCGCGCCTTGTTTCTTGTCCAGTTTGTACAGTTGAAGTGGAGGTCACCAAAGCGGTCCGTGGAAATTCCAAGTAGCAGCCCTGCGATGGCTTCGCTTGGCCTGCCCAATGCAGCATCGGCCTTACCCAGAAAGAGAATGCCGGCTTGAGAGATCGAAATCCCGTGTCGACCACAGAATCATGCCGACGGCTTCTGGCGAGCCCTTTTGCCCGAGCGCTGTTATCACTCATTTTCATCTTTGTGCTGGGCCTGATCTTCAATGCCGAGGGCACTTTCTTTCTTTGGGACACTCACAGAGACATGCTCCGCCAGATCTCGACCTATGGCATTCTGGCGAGCGGTTTGACGATTGTGATTGTCTCTGGAGGCATCGATCTGTCTGTCGGCAGTGTTCTTGGCCTGACGGCCGTCACTTTCTCCCTGCTGACGATTCACTTCGCCTGGCCAGCGACGTTTGCAATATTCGCATCGCTGGGACTCGGACTGAGCTGCGGGGCTGTCGCGGGAGCAGTCATTGGCAGATTCGGCGTGCAGCCCTTCATCACCACTCTGGCCACGATGGTTTTCGTGCGGGGCCTGGCCAAATGGGCTTCTGGAGGGCAGAAGATCTCAACGACAGTCCTGCAGGCCAACGGAAACTTCGAACAGGCGCCACTCCCCGGAGTCTTTGAACTGCTGGGCTCCCGTCTGTTGAATCAGAATCTGGCCGTTGTCACGCTGATATTTCTATCTTGCATTCTCGTCTGCTGGGTTCTCCTGTCAAAGACACAATGGGGAAGGAGCCTTTATGCGTTGGGCGGGAACGAACTCTGCGCGCACCTTTCGGGGATTCCCGTCATGCGGATGAAGCTGTTGGCCTACTCGCTCTGCGGACTGATGGCTGCCGTTGCGGGCATCTGTCAGGCTGCGCAGGAACTGCAGGGAGATCCAGAGTCGGGTATGGGTTACGAATTGACTGCTATTGCCATTGTTGTCATGGGTGGAACGGGACTTTCGGGCGGACATGGAGGTCTTGGACTCACATTGCTGGGAACAGTGACGATCGGATACCTGGAAAAGATTCTCAGCATCAATGCAGTAAGCGAGGCATCCCGACTCATGATGACCGGCTTGATTGTTTTGACGGCAGTGTTGTTGCAGAGGCGGCAGGGCTAGTCACCAACGGCTCTGTGGCATTGAATACCTTCGGGCGCTCTGATGTTGCTAACCAACATGACGGCTGTTTACCCGCAAGTGAAGTTGCTCTCAAAGGAGACTCTGTGAATCAAGACTTCCCAAGACTGCGATCCCAATGTTGCCTGTTGTTTGCGGCTCTCCTTTGTTGTTTCTGTTCGGGGAAGACGCAGGAACCTGAGCAAAAAAATCAGAAGACTCGCTGGAAAATCGGCATGAGCCAGTGCAACCTTGGCGAACCCTGGCGAGTGCAGATGAATCAGGACATCCAAAAGGCCGCCGCCTTGCATTCGAAGATTGAGGTTTTTTTCAAGGATGCTCAGAACGATTCCTTGCGGCAGCGCGCCCAGGTGGAAGAGTTTGTCAACCAGGGCGTTGACGTGCTGATCGTCTCGCCCAAGGAAGCAGTTCCGCTCACTCCCCCCATCGTTGAGGCCCACCGGAAGGGCATTCCCGTTATCGTTCTGGATCGGAAGATTGCCAGCGAAGAGTATCGATGTTTCATCGGCGCTGACAATCGAGAGATCGGGCGTGCTGCCGGTCTGTGGGTCCGGACTCGGCTGAATGGGAAAGGGCGCGTGGTCGAGTTGAAGGGATTGATGACCTCGACGCCCGGCCAGGATCGGCATCTCGGATTTCGAGAGGCCATTGACGGCAGCCAGATTGAAGTCATCTTCGAGGCTGACATGAAATGGCTGGAGCCTGAGGCCAGAAAAGAAATGGAGTCGGCCCTGGCACGCCACAAGAGCATTGACCTGGTCTATGCCCACAATGATCCAGCAGCGCATGGCGCCTACCTGGCCGCTAAGGCGGCCGGCCGCGAGAAAGAGATTGCCTTCGTCGGCATCGACGCGCTGCCACAAGAGGGGCAGGCTTACGTCAATCAAGGACTGCTGGCCGCCAGCTTTGAGTACCCGACCGGTGGCGCCGAGGCGATTCTGATGGCGCTCGACATCCTGACTGGAAAGCCCGTGGCAAAAAACATTAAGCTGGCGTCCCGAGTGTTTGAGGGAAAAACTGCTTCCGCGAAGCCGCTGCCAGCGGGGCATTAGAATACAGGAGGACTTTAGATGCTGGAGCATATTCAGACCCGGAAGATCAAAGTGGGCCTTCTGGATTTTGGAGATGGGCGCAGCTTCCTGCAAACCCCGCTGGAGCCCGTCAATCGGGAGTATCGCCAGAAGCTGATTCGATTTCTCGAGGAGGAAGGATTTGACCCTGTCGTTGGGGATGAGGTGATCTGGCAGAACGAAATCGCTGTCAGAAACGGCCGCAAACTCGCAGCCGAGGGCGTTGACGTCACCGTGTTCAACTTCTCCGTGTGGGCCTGGCCTCAATACAGTCGCGTAGCCGCCCAGTTTTGTCCTCAGCCCATCATCATGTTTTCGAACGTCAATCCCCAGTATCCAGGCCTGGTCGGCATGCTGGCCAACTCCGGGTCTTTGGATCAGTCAGGAATCCGGTTTACGAAGACCTTTGGCAACATCGGCGATCCGCAGGTGCGCTCCCGGCTCAAATCGCAGATCCTGGCGACGGCGGCGGCGCACCGCCTGAAGGGGCTGACCTACGCTCTCATCGGAGGGCGGTCTCTTGGAATCGACACGACCGTGGTTGATCCCGCTCAATGGATGAAGCAGTTCGGCATTGATGTGGATCACATCGATCAACTAGAAATCGTGCGGCGTGCGGAGCGGGAGGGTTGGCAAAGCGTTCGAGTGAATGCAGCGTTTGAGTATCTTAAGAAACGGGTTCGCAAGATTCACTGGACGCAGGACAAGGGGCGCCTCTTGACAGAGGAGCTGCTGAGAAAGCAGCTGGCGATGTATTACGGGACGCTCGATCTCATCGAAGAGTTCCACTACGACTTCTGCGGAATCAAAGGCCAGCGGGAACTGACGGAGCACTTTGCCACCGCCGATGTTGCAGAGGCCTTCTTGAACGACCCGTACGGTCCCGAAGGCGAACCCAAGCCCTCGATCGTTTGTGCCACAGAGGCAGATTCCGATGCTGCATTGACAATGCAAGTGTTCAAACTTCTGGCGGGAACACCTGTTTTGTTCGCCGATGTTCGCCACTACCACACAGATTTAGGAGTGTGGGATTTGTGCAACAGTGGTGAGCATGCAACCTATTTTGCGGCTCGCAGTCTGGATCCTGCGGAAAACCTCGCCAAAGTGGAGCTTCGTCCCCAGGGGTTCTACTTTCCTGCGGGAGGCGCGGCGGTCTATCACATTGCCGCTCCTGGAACGGTGACACTGGCTCGCCTGACACGCAGTGATGGCAAGTATCAGATGGTGATCGTACCGGCGGAATTCGTCGGCTTCGGTGAAGAGAACGACCGGATCGCTGCCGTGTCCCAGGACAACTGGCCGCATGCTTTTGCCCGCTTCCACTGTCCCGTGGAGAAGTTCATAGACCATTTCCATTGCAATCACATCCACGGCGTCTATGGGGAGTGGACCAACGAGTTGCAGATGCTTTGTCGAATTCTGAATGTTGAATGCCACGTGCTTTGAAAAGGTCGAACAGGAAGATGGAGAAACTGGCCAGGCGGTCACTGTAATTGAGGAAGTAGGCGACCCAATGAATTCCACCAGCAGCAACCAGCCAAAAGCGTTTTGAAGGCCTGCGGCAATCCTGAGAGAATCACTTTTCGAAACCTGAGCCGTCAAGATCGTTCATCAATGATGAATGTGTTCGTCTCATCACCTGAAAATCGACCCAACCCAAGCGGAGACTGCACCGGGCCGCGGGATAGGTTACACCCCAACTCACTTTCTCCCAGCTTCCCTTTCGCGAGCGCGATCCCGCACATCAACGGTATGGCTGACCGATCTCGCCGATCTTGCGAGAATCTCTTTAGCCCGCGTCCTCATGAGTGAGGCCTCGGATTTCCGTTTGGTTTTCCGTAACAGCAACGCGTAACCATTCAGAGTGCGGGCCAGATCAGGATGATTGGGCCCCAGGTGCTCCACTCGGATTGCCAGAGCCCGCTGGTAAAGTGGCTCCGCTTCCGCATAGCGATGCTGCATGACGTACAGTTCTGCCAAGTTATTGAAGATGACTGCCACGTCGGGATGCTGCGGCCCCACAGTTTTCTCCCTGATATTCAAGGAGCGCAGATAGAGGGCTTCCGCCTGATCATATCTTTTTTCGTCTACATACAATGTCGCCAGGTTGTTGGTGATTCGAGCCACATCGAGATGGCTTCGCCCCAGAGTTTTTCCACAATGGCCAAAGCTCGCTGATATAAAGGCTCAGCCTCGACGTTGCGACTTTGGTCCTGATACACCGAGGCGAGGTTATTCAGTACCATAGCAACGACCGGGTGTTCTGTTCCCAGACTCTTTTCCAGAACAGGAAGCGCCTGCAGAAACAAGGCTCGAGCTTCGGCCAGTCGGCTCTCCTCACGGTAAGCTTTCGCCAGATTGTTCATGACCAGCGCCGTCTCGTGATGGTCCCTACCCAAGGTTTTTGTCTTGATCGCAAGCGCGCGCCGAAACAGTGGCTCAGCTTCACGGTAACGGCCCTGGGCTGAGAAGAGCTCCGCCAAATTATTGAGAGTCACGGCGACACCGGGATGATTGCCCCCCATTTCCCTGTCCTGGATGCTTAGTGCGCGCCGGAACAGCGGTCCTGCCTCGAGATAGCGGCCTTGATCGTAGTAGACTCTGGCCAAAGCACTCAGGCTTTGGGCCAAGCGGGTATCTTGAAATCCCAACTCTTCGGCAGCAACCAAGTCGGCAAGGCAAGCCTTCTCAGCTTCCCGGCAACACCTTTCTTCCCGCAAGTTGGTTCTTGCCTCGATGGTTCCTGCCGGAGGTGGGTTTTGGGCAAGGACAAATCCAAGCTCGATAGTGATCCTGGCGGCAAGCTCTTGGGCAAGATTCCATGTCTCCGGCGATACTTGAGCATAGTTAAAGACACGCACGTTGAGTCGCAAGCTGGGTCCCGTCTTGTCCTCTGATAGTGAGAGTGTTCTGGCAGGTCCCGCCAAATCGGCTAGCAAGATAAAGCTCAAGCTCAGGCAATTTTCGAATGACCTCTTCATGGCGTCCCCTCCGATTTCGCGAATGGTTGGGGTCAGACTCGTGTCTGGCCTCACTTGCGAAAGCGGAACCCAGGGAAAAAACTGGAACGCCGTGAGTGATTTCTTTTGGTGACCTCGCCTAAGGGAGCGGCGGTATAATGGCCGTCATTTATCCATCGACTCTTAGCTCTTCACTGAGGGAGGTTGAATGACCACGCCCTCAACCCAGCAAGTCACCCCTACTGCTCGCCTGGAAGCAGGGGGAAGAGTCAGCGCTGGAGAAACTGGCGCCGGTGGTGTACGAGGAGCTAAGGTGCCTAGCTCATCGCTACATGGGTGGAGAGCGTGCTGCCCACACCCTGCAAACGACGGCACTGGTCAACGAGGCTTATCTGAGGCTCATCGATGGCAAACAGGTGAACTGGCAAAATCGGGCCCACTTTTTTGCTGTCTCGGCCCGCTTAATGAGGCGCATCCTGGTGGATTGGGCGCGCTCTCGCCAAACTCAGAAGCGGGGAGTCGAGCCTCAGCGGGTGACGCTGGACGAGGCTCTGGTAGTGTCCAATGGAAACGGTGAGGATCTGCTCGCTCTGGACGAGGCCCTGGAGAAGTCGGCGAAAGTAGATATGAGGAAGAGTCATGTGGTGGAGATGCGTTTTTTCGGAGGTCTGAGTGTGGAAGAAACCGCTGAAGTGTTGAAGGTTTCTCTCGACACGGTCCTGCGGGACTGGCGGCTGGCCAAGCTGTGGCTTTTGCGGGAACTCACCGGGGAGAAACCTGATGAACCCTGATTGCAGCCACCAGATCGAGCGGATTTGCGAAGAAGCTCTGAAGTTCCGTAGCACGGATCCATGTTGTGTACGAGTCCGCGGCTTCACGAGAGTTCCCTTAGGGAGCGGTATGCACAAGAGCCGCAGGCCTGCACGAAACGCAGGTCTGCGCTACCCATGACTCAGCCGGGTGAAACATGATCCAGTCTGAACGATGGCAACAGGTGCAACAGCTTTGCGAAGCAGCTCTGAAGCGGCAAGCCGGTGAAAGAGCTGCCTTTCTGAAGGAAGCCTGTGGCAAAGATGAAGACATGCGGCGAGAGGTGGAGGGGCTGTTAGCGCAGGAGGAGAAGGCCCGCAGCTTTCTGGAAGCGCCTGCGCTGGAGGCTGTGGCGAAGGTGCTGGCGGAGGATCGAAGCCCTTCACTGCTAGGCCAGCAGATCGGCTCTTACAAGATCCTGTCGCTGCTGGGTGCGGGCGGTATGGGAGAAGTGTACCAGGCACGAGACACCCGCCTGGGGCGTGAGGTGGCGATCAAGGTCCTGCCTTCGGCCTTTTCGACAGATGCCGACCGGCTGCGTCGCTTCGAGCAAGAAGCGCGAGCTGCGGGGCGGCTCAATCATCCGAACATCCTGGCCATTTATGATGTGGGAACACACGAGGGATCGCCTTACATCGTCTGCGAACGGCTGGAGGGAGAGACGCTGCGGGATCGATAGAAAGGGACGGCCCTTCCCCAAAGCAAAGCCATTGAGGTTGCGGTGCAGATCGCTCGAGGTCTGGCAGCAGCCCACGAAAAGGGAATCGTGCACAGGGACCTGAAGCCCGAGAACCTGTTCCTCACCCAAGATGGCCGCCTGAAGATTCTGGACTTTGGCCTGGCCAAGCTGACTAGGCCCCAGAGTGATGGCAGCCGGACAGACAGCACGCAATCGCTAGCTGGGACTTTTCCAGGGCTGGTGCTGGGAACAATAGGCTACATGGCGCCCGAACAGGTGCGGGGTGAGACGGTGGATCACCGCGCCGACCTCTTTAACTTCGGCGCGATCCTTTACGAGATGCTCTCAGGGCAGCGAGCATTCCGGGGCAAGTCGGACGTGGAGACGATGCATGCCATTGTGAAAGAGGAGCCACCCGATCTTGCCACCCTGAATCCCCAAATCCCATCCGCCTTGCAGCGAATCATCCGGCACTGCCTGGAGAAGAGCCCGCAGGAGCGCTACCAGTCGGCCAGCGACATTGCGTTTGATCTCGAGATACTCACAGACCCGGCCTCGACTTCGTTGGCTCCGCACGCAGCGAGATTGAGGAAGCGGGAACGCCTTGCCTGGGTCGGAGCGACTGCTTTGTTGGTTGCGTCACTAGCATTCACAGTTCGTTACTTCCGCCGCGCACTCACCGATGGGCAGGCCGTGTACTTTTCGGTTTCTGCGCCGGAGAAGACGACTTTCACAGGCGGAACGGCTCCGGCCATTTCCCCTGACGGCCGTTACCTCGCCTTTGTGGCCAGCTACTCTGCGGGAACGTCCCGTCTATATGTGCGACCATTCGATAGACCGGGCGCACAAGCGTTGGATGGAACGGAGGGCGCTTGGCAACCTTTCTGGTCTCCGGATAGTCGCTTCCTCGGATATTTTGCCCAGGGCAAACTCAAAAAGATTCCAGCCGGTGGCGGACCTCCACAGCCGCTGTGTGATGTGGTAAATGGGGTAGGCGGAACCTGGAGCCGGGACGGGGTGATCATTTTCAGTCGTACCTATGGGCTTTATCGTGTCTCTCAAGACGGGGGTGTTCCGACACCCATGGCGACGTCGCTCGAAGGGACACGCCAAGAAACGCTACAGGACACGGGTCGGTGGTCGCCCTATTTCCTGCCGGATGGCCGCCACTTTCTGTTTAGCGCGTACAGCCCTCCATCACGCGGCATTTATGTCGGGTCACTAGACTCTAGGGAGACCAGGCACCTTTTGACCGCCGAATCGAACGTGGCCTACACGCCATTGGGTTATCTGCTGTTCATCCGGGATTGGACTTTAATGGCTCAGCCGCTCGATGCAGAACGCCTTCAGCTTGCAGGGGAGCCGTTCCCAGTCGCCGATCAATTGACGAATCTCGTGCATGGCATGAAAGGGGGTTTCTCTGTCTCAGAGACCGGCGGACTGGCCTATTTCAGGGGCGGCGATACTCGGCAACTCACCTGGTTCAATCGAGCGGGTGAGGAGCTGGGTCCGGTCGGTGAACCGGACGCTTACACTTACCCCTTCCTTTCTCCAGATGAAAAGACTATTGCAGTGACCAAGGTGAATCCCCAAGCCGGGGCTGCCGACATTTGGTTGATTGACCTGCGGCGCGGCCATCCGTCGCGATTCACGTTTGACCCAGAGACGGACTTCCTGCCAATCTGGTCGCCCGATGGAACCCGTATCGTTTTTACGTCATCTCGGAATGGCTCCTGGGACTTGTATCAAAAGGCGACCAGCGGCACTGCTCAGGAGGAAGTCCTCCTGAAGTCGAATGAAGGCAAATTCCCCACGGATTGGTCTGCGGATGGGCAGTTCATTGCCTACAACAGAATGAGTCCAGAGGGCGGGACCGACTTGTGGGTGCTACCGCTGTTCGGCGATCGGAAACCGATCCCGTTCGTGCAGTCAGAGTTTCTTGAAGTGTTTGGCCATTTCTGTCCCAACGGACGATGGCTGGCGTACGTCTCGGACGAATCTGGTAGAGCAGAGGTCTACGTTCGGCCCTTTCCGGTCTCGGCTGGCATCTGGCCAGTCTCCACAGGCGGCGGGACCCAGCCGAGATGGCGGCGCGACGGGAAGGAGTTATTCTATCTTAGCCCTCATGGAAAGCTCATGGTCGTCGAAGTGAACGCAGGTGATAGATTCCGGGCAGGTGCTCCCAAGGCTCTCTTTCAGATGCGCCTGCCTGTGGACTTCGGTTGGCTATCCGGCAACTATGCAGTCACGGCCGACGGACAGCGTTTTCTCGTCACCACGCCGGCAGGAGAAGCTGCCTCCCCTAGCATCACGGTCGTACTGAACTGGCCGGCCCTGCTGAAGAAGGGACGGGTGCAATAGATCAAGGTCAACTTGGTCAGGCTTGGGATCTGAGATCCGAAAGACCGGTCGCTCGGACCTGGTGGCGAGCTTCGCGGCTTGGCATGTTCAGAATCCCGATGAACTGAGAACCGCTGACCCGAAATCAGCATCGCTGGCTGAACAAGCAGCCAACTGGTGTGGTGCTTCAACGATCGAAAAATAAGAAGGCTCGCCGTCATCGACCTTCAGGCAGAAGAGATCCGATCGATTGTTGGGAGCAGGAACTATTCTCGATAGAGGCGCTCAGCCTTCAGGGAATCGCTCTTTGAATGCGGCATGCAGTTCGAACTGTGACGCTCGGCGATCAGGTTCCAAAAATTACCCATTCTGGTTCTGTTTTGGGTGGACAACTGTCGGAATAGGACTTGAAGGCAGTCAACGGTCCTGCGAGAATCGCCCCTTCAGGTTGGGCAAACGACAGAATGGACGCATCGATGGATCGGAGGTCAGTGCGCCATGCGTCAGCTGCAGTCAGTATCTCTTGTATTGCTGCTTGTGTGCGCGGCATGCCCCTCGGGAAGAGCATTCGCTTGCGTAGCCTCTGATGTAGACAGCGAGCTTAGTCAGATCCAGCAGCTCATTCAAAACGGTCATAACGTCGAAGCCCTCGGGCGCGTTCGCCAAGCATTGGATCATTCTCCCAATGAGCCCAATCTATACAACTTTCTCGGCGTGCTCGAAGCGCAAGCTGCCGACTACCTGGCCGCTGAGGCCAGTTTTCGGCGAGCGATTGAACTGGCACCGACGCTGACTCCTGCTTATTTCAATCTTGGAAGACTGTATCAAGAGAACCCTGGCAAGGACCCGCAAGCGATCTCGAAAGCGGTTGGGATCTACAAAAAATTGCTCACTCAGCAGCTGGGTAACGCCGAGGCTCGCTACGAGTGTGCGCGGCTTGTCTGCTTGCAAGGCAAGTTTGAAGACGCCCTGAGTCAAGTGTCACGATTACCGGCCGCTGACCAAAAAGTTTCTCACGTTCTGATTATCTGCTTGACCGCCTATGCCGGATTGGGGCGGCAGGCACTTGCGCGGGAAACAGCGTCACGACTCCTCTCGAATCCAAATTTGACGGAATCGGACATACTTCCCTTCCTTCCGTCGCTGAGCAAGCATGGGCAGCGATTGACGTCTGCGTCGCTACTGCAGCGATTGGACCGGCAGTCCAGGCTTTCGTCTGATGGACTGCGGGAACTCGGATTTCTTTATGAAGGCAGGGCCCAGTTGACCGAAGCGAAGAGGGCGTTGGAACGCGCGGTACAGAGCAGCAAACCTTCCACCAGTTTGCTCCTCGACCTGGCGAGAGTCTCCCACAAGCAAAAGGACCCCCAAGCTGCCTTGGGATATCTGGCTCATGCAAGAGACTTGAACACTGAAGACCCTCAGATTCATTTCTTGTTTGGAGCAGTCTGTGCCGAACTCGACCTTTCGGAGGATGCTTATGAGTCCTTCAAGAAAGCCGTCCAGTTGGACGAGCAAAACGCCGACTACAGTTTGGCCGTAGGCGCGGTTGCACTGCAACGCCGGGCGGCTTCAGAGAGCATTTCCTATCTGACTAAGTATCGCAGTCAAAGACCCAAGGACCCACGCGGACGCTTGGCGCTGGGAGCCGCCTACTATCAAGCGGGCCAGCTGGACGACGCTCAGCAGGAACTGCGCTTGGCTTGTGGCAGCCCTGAGACGGCCTCAGCGGCACACTACTATCTGGGTCGAGCGGCTCTGCAGTTGAATGATTTCGAGATGGCAGCTGGCGAGTTGGAATCCGCTCTGCGGGCGAATCCGAAAAATCTCGATGCAGCCGCGGAGCTTGCTCTGGTGCGGCTCAGGACGAAGGAGTATCGTCTGGCTGAACAAACTCTAGCCAAGGTTCTTATCAAGGATCCAGATCATTACAAAGCGAACCTGCATCTGCTGAACCTTTACCAGCGTACCCAGGACGCTCGAACCCAGGAGCAGGAGCAAAGGTTCGAACAAGTCAAGAAGCGGCGGTCAGACCGTGAGCAATCCCTGCTGCGTCGCGTAGAATTCATCAAATGATCGGAAGTTTCGTCATTGACAATGCAAGGGCGACCCTGTTTCCGGACTCCCCGCAACGCTCGGTGAAGGAAGAGAATAGACCAGTTGTCACAAATCGGGGTTCTCAGTCGTCGTTAGAACCTGGAGCAGACAGCACAAATGGGATAAGACAATCCAGGGTTTGTCCGTTCACAGGGGCGATGTCCAGCCTTCCGCATGAGGCAAGTTGAAATGCCTCCGCTGCAAGCCGCATGGACAGGGCTCCGCCAGTTGCCAGACACTTTCACGCAAGTCTCAGAAGAATGATTCCGAGCACCCATGGATACTGAAAACTGTCTTGACTCCAAGCTGCTCAGCGTCAGGCGAGAAATCGTCACGACAGATCAGAGAGTCACTGAGCTGTTCGAAACGATGCGGGAGTCGGTGTATCGCTATCTCGTGATGGTTTTTGGAAATCCATCGGAAGCGGAAGAAATTACACAGGAAGCGTTCCTGAGACTTTTGCGTCACCTCCAGAGCGGCCGCATTGTGGACCATGTTCGGCCATGGATTTTTCGGGTAGCCCACAATCTGGCCGTCGACACGCAGAAAGGCAGGAAGTACGAATCCAGCCTGGATGCTGACAGCTGGGAGGAGTGTTGCCAGTCGCGCGAAGATCCCGACCCCAACCCGGAGATGAGGGTCCTGCAGCAGGAAAGCTTCAAACAGCTTCAAGCTGCATTGGATCGGCTTACTGGCCAGCAACGGCAGTGTTTGATCCTGAGAGCTCAGGGGTTTCGGTATGAAGAGATCGCCAAGATTCTGCGGATTACTTCGTCCAACGTTGCTCAGTCTCTGCGTCGAGGCCTAAGAAAGGTGGCGGAACTTAACCATGAGTAGACTTCGTGTGCCAAGTTGGTCAAAAGAGAATTGGCATCCGTCTGAGGATGAGCTTTTCTGCTATGTGGATGGGGAGTTGAAGCCAGGAGAAAACCAGCGGGTCAAGACACATCTGGAAGCATGTTGGGCTTGTCGCGTGAAGGGAGAGAAGATTCAAGCCAACATTGCATCTTTCGTCAGCTTGCTGGAGCGTGCCGAGACTCAAGAGGATCACCTTCGAATTCCTCCACGGCGATGGAGAACTTTCGATGCGAGGGTTAGCAATGTCATGTCTGAGTTCGGAAGGCCTTCTCTACTTTCCCAATGGTCAGCATCGCTTCGTGACTGGTTCTTCGCCATCTATCTCCCATTCAGGTTGGTGGGCGGATTGGCATTGACGTTGGCGCTGGCAGCTCTGGTGCTCCGGTTCCATCAACCGGCACCGGTTTCAGCGAGTGAGCTTCTTTACAACGCTGTCGAAGCCGAGGTTCATCAAACTCAGAGCTCCGCCCTGCCAGTCGTTTATCAAAAGCTGCAAGTCCGGCGAAAAGCCAACGCACCGTTGCGGGAAGACATCGTCACTTGGGAAATTTGGAATGATTCGAGCAGCGGCCGATTCGCCCAGCGTGCGGCAGCTGGCAAAGGCCAGCAGTTGAGTCACGTTCCACTGGACAGCCTGGTCGCAGAGAGCAGGGCAAACGACCATAGTCGTCTCACAAGAACCAAGTCGAATGATCGCCAATCTGAAATCGCCGGCGTGTCACCAATTCTGCTCGAACTGGGGCAGATCTTTCGCGCAAACAGAATCGACGGGCGAAGACCACTTTCGCCAACAAATTATGAGAATTGGCGCAAGGCTATCGAACGAAAAGCAGAGCGAGTCGGGGAAACCGATCTGTCAGACGGGGGAAAGGGCTTGGTCCTATCCACCACTCCCGCCGGCCCCTTTGCCCCGAATTCGATCATTCAGGCCGACCTTGTGGTCCGCGTTGACGACTGGCATCCAGTGGCAGAGACTTTGCGCGTTCAGGGAGATGAGGAAATCCGTGATTATGAACTCACCGAAACACATTTCGACTTGCTGGCCCTAAACAGCCTGAGTCCTGGAATTTTCCCGGACATCGCACCTGTGTCGACGCGAGAGATTCCGCAGACAGCGATGGCGCCACAAGCGATAGCGCCCGCTGCAAGTGAACTGATCGCTGCTGAAATCATGGTCCGCTATGCGTTGCACCGTGTCAAAGCCTGCCTGGGTGAACCCCTTGAAATCTTAACGACAGACCCGGGCGGCGTCGAAGTGCGTGGATTGGCGGAGACTCCAGAACGTAAAGAAGAACTGATTGCGGCGTTACAAGACATACCCCTGGTCACGGTAAAAATTCAGAACCTCACCGAAGCCAAAGCCGCGATGACACCCGCCGGGCCGCCCGCGGGCTCTACTCGAGAGTCAACCCCTAACACGTCTGAAGAAGTTTCGGTAGTTACCGTGCGAGCCAGCAAACTTCCGATTCAGGATGGATTGCACCGCTATTTCATGCAAATCGGCAGCGATCCAGCCTCTCCAGCGAGCGGGAGCGAGAAGAGTGCAACAGACGTTCATCAAAGGACCATAAAGCTTTCAAGTCAGGCGATCTCGCTCGCTAACGCGACTCTGGCCGACGCTTTTGCCCTGCGCCAGCTGGCTGAAGAGTATCCTTTGGAGAAAACGCAGTCGCTGGAAGCCTCCAGCAGGTGGCTTCTGGAAGCCATGATTCGCGAGCACTTGCAGTCCATCAGGGCTGCAGCGGTTCGCTCCCGCGCATTGCTCGAACCCGTGCTGCGTTCACTTGAAGCCAGTAATGAAAAGGTCGCCTCGAGCAAAGGCATGGCGGACATTGCTCCGGCCACGGACTGGGCGGGTCAAGTGCTGCAGCTCTTCAGAAAAATCAGGCGGATGGAACGCCTGACAGCCTTCCTCTTTGCCGGTGGCAGCCTGCCTGAAGAGGAAGGCGACCAAGCCGTGGCCAGCCTGCTGGCATCCTTCGACCAGATCGACCAGGAGTCCCGCAGGATAACGGATCACGTCGAGCGGAGTCGCCCTGATCGATCGGATTCAGCGACTCTGACGCAGGAACGCCAGACCCTTCATGGACTGGAACGATGAACCGGGAAAATACAGCACGGCAGTTGTTTCAAGTGATTGTTCTGGCTCTTGTGTTTTTCGGAGTTCCCCACGTGTTCCTGGCTCAAAGAGCCCAGATCACGGGCCGGATCGTCGACTCCAGTTCGGCAGTGATCATCGGTGCGAAGATTACTGTGACCGACGTGGATACAGGGGTGAAAAGGACTGCAACCTCGAACGACGATGGGCATTACGCGATTCCGCTGTTGCGTGATGGAAACTACCGAATTCTTGTTGAGATGCATGGTTTCAAACCCATCGATCGGTCCGGTATCAAACTCAATATCGACCAGGCTGCACGCATCGATTTCATGCTGGATGTGGGGGAGGTGACCGAGGTCGTCGAAGTTCACCAGAATGCTTCGCCTCTGAATTTTGACAATGCTGAAGTCAAGGGAGTGATCTCTCCCGAAATAATCCGGGAACTTCCGTTGTTGGTGGGAGGGATTACGCGTTCAGCCGTGGGTTTCGTCAAATTGCTGCCCGGAGTCATTGAAGCGGGCGGTCCGGAAGGCAACCAGTTCAACACTCATATCAACGGAGGAATGACGATGGCCGATGAGGCCACGCTGGACGGGATTTCTTCGTCTGACGGGGCCTTAGGACAAGGCGGGATTCTGCTGCAGATTACCGGACATCCGTGGTCTCCCGAAGCCATCAGCGAAATCAGCGTGTTGACTTCCAACTACGAACCACAATACGGAGCCACTACGTCTTCGGTCACCACAGCCGTGACCAAGTCAGGAACGAATGAATTCCGCGGTTCGCTCTATGAATTTCATCGCAACACGGTGTTGAACGCCCGGCAATACAGCAAGGATCCCGGCAAGCGGCCCAAGGACATCGAAAACGAATACGGTGGGACGATTGGCGGCCCAATCAAGATTCCGAGGCTGGCGTGGACGGACAAGAGAAAGACCTATGGATTTCTTAACTATACGGGATTCACGCTGCGGGGAGGGGTCACCGCACCGACGGTCAGTATCCCTTCGCTCAAGCAGCGAGCGGGAGATTTCACCGACTGGAAAGATGCGTCAGGAAATCTGATCCCGGTCTTTGATCCGGCGACTACGCGACGGGATCCGGCTACGGGCAAATTGATTCGGGACCAGTTCATGGGTTGTGACGGACGCACGCCTAATGTGATTTGCCCGTCCGATCCGCGCCTGCAGAATTCGCTGGCCAAGCAGTGGTTTCGATACTTGCCCACTCCGACCAATTCTGAGTCGTTAAACAACTACACCCTGCCGGTGCCACTCACCGGCACGGTCAACGGGGACACCAAGCTGTGGGACATGAGAATCGATCATTTGATTGGCGATCGTGAGAGATTCTTCTTTACGTGGCATTACTATGCATCGAGGGCCAATGAGAATGAATCTGTTCTGCCAAAGGAGATTTCCTCCAGCAGTTACAGGAAGCCGAATATCAATACATTGCTGCGTGCGAACTGGGATCACACTTTCAATTCCAATCTGCTCAACAGTTTGAATCTGGGATACAACAATATTCATTCCAAATCGGTCTGTGTGGACGCAGATCAAGCGAAAGCCCTTCCCAGGATTTCAGGCGTTGTTAGCAACGAATTCCCTCCGAACATCCGGCTCGAGGGATTTGCGGCAATGGGCTGTAATGGAGGACAAGATCAGGATCGACCGTCGTACATCGTCAACAACCTGCTTTCCGGGGTAAAGGGCAAGCACACGTTGAAATTCGGTGGCGAGTATCGGAACCAGCAGGTAAACAACGAGGATTATGGAGGCGAGTCGGGCACGTTTAATTTCAGCCGGGCGAACACGGGCCTGCTGGGTGTGAACAGTGGCAACTCGGTCGCCAGTTTTCTGCTGGGAGCAGTCAGTAGCGCCAATATGGCCCTGCGAACTGCCGGCTCTCAATATGCGCGCCAGCCCTACTTCGCCGTGTATGCCGGAGACACTTGGAAAGCCACTCCCAAGCTCAGTCTGAACTATGGTCTCCGTTGGGACTTGGCGTTGCCCGTGACCGAAAAGCATGATGTGCTGTCTTTCTTTGATCCCAACGGGTCGAATCCGGCGGCTGCCGGCCGTGCGGGCCGGCTCGCCTTTGCGGGAACACGCTGGGGAGAGGCTAGCTATGGAAAGGCCTATCCGGAATCTGTCTTCAAGAAGGCTTTCGCGCCGAGAGTCGGATTCGCGTACACCATTAGTGAGAACACGGTTGTGAGAGCAGGCTATGGTGTATTTTTCACTCAATTGTATTACACCAACTGGACTGGTGGCATCGGCGGGGGATTGGATGGATTCAACTCAAGCCCGTCATTCTCCAGCACCGATGGTGAAATCACTCCAGCGTTCTATCTTCAGAATGGGTTCCCGACGGTGCCGGCAAGCGAGCGCCCCCCGTTCATTAGTAGCACCTTCCGTACGGGCCAGAGTATCGGGCTGTACCGCGGGACCGAACACGGTCGGCCACCCTATGCGCAGCAATGGAACCTGACCATCGAGCGGCAGTTGACCAAGGATGCCTACTTCACCGTGGCTTATGTGGCCAACAAGGGGACTCGACTGATCTCAGGCGTGGCAGGCCTCAATGCTCTGGATCCGAAGTATCTGTCTCTGGGAAGCCAACTGTACGACAACTTTGCCCCGGGCCAGGCCAGCCTAAACGGGGTTCAAGCCCCTTATCCAGGTTGGGCGGCACAAATGACAGGCTGTGCTCCCTCAGTGGCACAGGCCTTGCTGCCCTATCCGCACTACTGCAACTCGTTTTCTTCGATCAACGAGAATGCGGGCAGCTCGACGTTTCATTCGTTCCAAGCGAAATTGGAGAAGCGATTCAGCGCAGGGCTCTGGTTTCTGGGGTCCTACACGCTCAGCAAGCTAATTTCGAATTCCGACGATACGATGCGCATTGATTCAGGAGCGGCATTCGCATTCAGCCCGTTTGAGCGCGAACGGTACAAATCCCTGTCGACCGGGGATGTGCCGCATTCCTTATCGGGAACTATCGTTTATGAATTGCCTCTTGGAAAGGGAAAGCGATTTTTAAGCGCTTGGGGTGTTGCCGACAAAGTCGTTGGAGGATGGCAGTTGACCAGTATCTTTACCGCTTCGTCGGGGATTCCCTACATTTTCCGTTCCAGCCAATGTAACGTCCCCGTGCAGTTCCGGGCCGGATGCGTGCCGGCCATTCTGCCCGGCGCGAACCCGTTTGCTCAGGGACAAGGCGGGGATTTCGATCCCAACAAATCTTTGTTCAACGTCAATGCCCTTGAACCAGCGAATGGATTCAACTTCTACACCGGCCAAGGATCGCGGTCGTCCAACGTGAGAGGTTTCCCCTACTACGGTCACCAGATTGCGTTGATCAAGGATACCAAGGTTTCTGAAAAGATCACCTTCCAGCTGCGCGGCGAATTCTTCAATGTGTGGAACTGGCACCGGTTTGTCTATGGGGGCACTTGGGGGACAGGGAGAGCCTTTGACGAAGATGTCTCCAGCCCGACCTTCGGCAGGTGGACCGGCGCGATCAGCAAGCCACGAAACATTCAAGTGGGCGCAAAGTTAGTGTTCTAGTGAATCTGTCGGCAGTTGCGAATGAGATGGCCGGTCACTCTGAGTCAGCGGTGGTTTTTGACTTCCGTGAAGTTTGCCCCTGAGCGCCTACCTTCCAAGGTCAAAGCCCAAGCACCGGACTCGCAGACGACATCAGCTCCTCGGTTTCGCGAGCTCCGACCTGCTCGGCAGCCCGAAAGTTTCGCCAGTTAGTGGACTAGAACGACGTCAGAGCCTCCAGAGATCCCCGCGAGCCGGTAGCTGAAAAAAAAATTCGGTCAAAGTGTCACAAACCGGCTGCCTCAATCGTCCTTAAGGCAACTCAGGTACTACAGAATTTTTGGCTACGACGCCCGCGTTAACGCGCACGGGCCTCGGCTACTTTCTGGATCCATCCTTGTCAATCGACGACCAGTACTTAAGGAGGTCTGCCGTGATGAAGAGAGGATTTGCGGGTTGGCTCATCGGATTTGCCTTACTTATGTCTCCGCACACCGCTTGGGCCCAGAGCTTCAATGCGACACTGACCGGCAACGTTACGGATCCATCGGGTCTGCCGGTTCCAGATGTGGAGCTGACCTTGACTTCGGTCGGCACGGGAGTCTCAGTTCGTGTCAGCTCAGGTTCGGGCGGATTGTTCAGTTTTCCGAATCTTCAGTCAGGAGAGTATGAGCTGCGAGCCAATGCGAAGAGCTTTAAGGAATTCGTGCAGAGGGGTATCCAGGTGCTGTCCAACCAAGTGGCTCGAATTGCGGTCAGACTGGAGTTGGGCGCAGAAACACAAACCATTGAGGTCAATGCAAACGTCTCGGCGGTAAACTTTGACAACGCCGAGGTGAAAGGCGAGATTTCGCCGCAAAACATCCAGCAACTTCCGTTGCTGGTCGGTGGCATCACGCGCTCGGCTGTCGCATTTGCCAAGCTTTTGCCCGGCGTCACTGAAGGCGGCGGCGCGGATGGTAGACAGTTCAATGTCCGTGTGAACGGCGGCATGACGATGGGCGATGAGGCGACTTTGGACGGAATCTCCGTAGCCGATGGCGCCTTGGGCCAAAGCGGCATTGCGCTGTCGATCACAGGGCATCCCTGGTCGCCAGAGGCCATCAGCGAGATCAGCGTGCTGACGTCAAACTACCAACCGCAATACGGAGCGACGACCTCTTCGGTCACCACCGGCGTCACAAAGTCCGGCACTAACGAGTTTCACGGATCGTTATACGAGTACCATCGCAATACGGTCCTGAATGCCCGGCAGTTTGGCATCGCCAAGCGGCCCAAGGATATCGAGCACGACTTTGGCGGCACGATTGGCGGACCGATCAAGATTCCCTGGCTTGCCTGGACCGATCGAAAAAAGACGTATGGCTTTTTCAACTACGAGCAGTTCATTCGGCGCGGCGGCGTCACGGCGCCGACCGTTAGCATTCCGTCGATCAAGCAGCGGGCAGGAGACTTCACCGACTGGCGTGACGCCTCAGGTAATTTGATTCCGATTTTTGACCCGGCCACGACCCGTCGCGACCCCAACACCGGCCAGTTTATTCGCGACCAGTTTATGGGATGCGATGGGAGAACACCGAATGTTATCTGCGCGTCCGACCCCCGAATGCAGAACTCCTTGGCCAAGCAGTGGCTCCGGTATCTCCCCACGCCAACCAACGATCAGCCACTGAACAACTACACTCTCCCCGTCCCTATCACTGGCAGCGTCAACAGCGACACCATCCTCTGGGACATGCGGATCGACCACCATGTTGGGGACAAGGACCGCTTCTTTTACACACAGCATTATTATGCCTCCGAAGCCAACGTTAACGAATCGATCCTGCCGAAGGAGATCTCTGCGAACGGTTATCGCAAGCCGAACACGAACAACCTGGTGCGGGGCAGTTGGAGCCATACTTTCAATCCCAACTTGCTCTTAAACGTGAACGGCGGTTACAACAACATCTACTCGGTTTCTTTGTGCGTGGATAAGGACCAGGCCGGAGCGGTGCCCAAGATTGGGGGCGTAGTTAACAACAATCTGCCGCCGGTAATTGGCTTGCAGGATTTTGCGTCCATGGGCTGCAACGGTTTTACGAGCCAAACCCGGCCAGCATATATTGGCAATGCCCTGCTCTCCTGGGTGCGAGGCCGCCACACCCTTAAGTTCGGAGCTGAGTATCGCAACCAGCAGGTCAACACAACCCAGAGTGGAAACGAGTCAGGCAGTTTCAGCTTCAATCGGCTGAATACCGGCCTGCTAGGCGTCAACAGTGGGAACTCGGTAGCCAGCTTCCTCCTTGGGGCTGTGAGCAGCGGAAGCCTCGTCGTTCGAACACAAGGTTCACAATACGCAAGGCAGCCTTACACGGCGATCTACTTTGGAGACACCTGGAAAGCCACAACGAAGTTGAGCGTCGATTACGGCCTCCGCTGGGATTTGCCTTCACCGATAACCGAAAAGCACGATATTCTCTCGTTCTTTGACCCCGTGGGAACCAATCCCAGCGCAGGTAACCGTCCCGGCCGTCTGGCATTTTCCGGAGACCAGTGGGGTGCTGCGAGCCTTGGCAGGCGAACTCCAGAATCCACGTTTCACAAGGCATTCGCCCCGCGTCTAGGTTTTGCCTACTCGGTTACGCCAACAACGGTGGTCCGGGCCGGCTATGGCGTTTTCTTCCAGCAGGTCTACTACACGGGTTGGAGCGGTGGCGTCGGTGGAGGACTCGATGGCTTCAACGCCAGCCCGGTGTTTGGAAGCACCGATGGTGGAATTACGCCAGCCTTCTATCTTCAGAATGGTTTCCCGCAAAACTACCTGCGTCCCCCATTCCTCGACGCGGGATTCCGTAATGGCCAAGGCATCGGGCTCTATCGTGGCTCCGAGCATGGCCGCCCGCCCTACGCGCAGCAGTGGAATCTGACGATCGAAAAGGAACTGAGCAAGGATTTGTACGTCACAGCCGGGTACGTGGCAAACAAGGGCACGCGGTTGATTTCGGCAGTGGCCGCGGTCAATGCCGTGGACCCGCAGTTTCTGTCGCTGGGGAGCCGACTCAATGACCAGTTCGCGGCAGGTCAGACGAGTCTGCATGGTGTTTCGGTTCCATATGCGGGCTGGGTCCAGCAGATGACTGCATGCCCACCTTCGGTCGCTCAGGCTTTGTTGCCTTATCCCCAGTTCTGCAGCAGCTTCATTGCCAACAATGAGAATGCTGGCTCATCGACGTTTCACTCATTTCAAATGAAGGCGGAGAAGCGTTCGAGCAACGGATTGTGGATTCTGGGTTCGTATACCTTCAGCAAGTTGCTGGCGAACACCGACGACGTGATGCGGATTGATGGCGGTTCTTCAGGAGTCTTCAGTCCGTTCCAGCGCCAGCGGTTCAAATCGCTCTCCAGTGGCGATGTGCCGCACACCTTGCGCGCAACTTTTATCTACCAGTTACCGTTTGGCAAGGGGAAGCGATTCTTGGGCAGCTCCGCAGTCGCAGACAAGATTCTCGGCGGTTGGGAGTTGACCAGCATCTATACCTATTCGTCCGGCATTCCCTACTTCTTCCGCTCCAGCGTCTGTAACGTCCCCTCCCAGTTCCGAGCGGGTTGCGTGCCAGCCATCCGATCAGGCGCCAATGTATTCGCCCAGAGCCAAGACGGAAGCTATGACCCTAGCAAAGGCTCCCTGTTTAACGTTGCATCCTTCGAGTCTCCGAGCAGCTTTAATTTCTATTTCGGCAGCGGCTCACGGACTGAAAACGTCCGCGGCTTCGCCTACAAAGGTCATGATGTGTCCATAATCAAGAATACCCGTATCTCGGAAAAAGTGACCTTTCAGTTGCGCGGTGAGTTCTTCAACATGTGGAACTGGCACTACTTCGTTACCGGCGGCGTGTGGGGTGTGACCAGGCCGTTCGTCGACGACGTAGCCAGTCCGGCCTTCGGGCGGTGGAACGGGGCCGTCAGCCAACCTCGAAACATTCAGGTGGGTGCCAAAATCATTTTCTGATTCTGACCTGCGCTCCCCCGGTGACTCGGTTCACCGGAAGCTCGGAGGCGCTGGAGGACAGGCGCCTCCGCTTTTTAGTTCTCATAAACGAAAAGACCGAACGGCCTTCAAGACCCGCCTTACCCACCCGGCATCGAACCCTTTCTGGGGGTCGCCCAGATTCCGCACCAGACCGATCGTTGAGCTGTGAGCGCGAGTGCGGCGAAATGGGGTCCAGTGTCTACCGATCGGAGTCCCCGCCATGCGGCAACAATTCCTCATGCGCTCGATTCTGCCTTTGAGCAAGCTCTTCGGGTTCGTCATCCTGCTATCCGGTTTGCTTCACGCTCAGAGCGACTCTCGCCAGGTGCAAGTCGTTTTGAACGATCCGATCCTGTCGCCGGAGGTTTCGCTCTTCCAGTTACGCCAGTACATTTTGAGTCGGGTGGCAAAGCCCCCGGCTCCGGCTACAGCGCAACAGTGGAGTGCCGAATCCAAGCGGCTGCGCGAACACTTACTCAAGAACGTGGTTTTCCATGGCTGGCCCCAGGCTTGGGTGGATGCGCCGGCGAAGTTTGAAGACTTGGGTCTGATCGAGTCTGGAAGTGGGTATCGAGTCCGCAAGCTGCGCTACGAAATTGTGCCCGGCTTTCAGTCCACGACGATTCTCTATGAGCCTGCGGGGCTGCAGGGCAAGATTCCTGCGATCTTGAATGTTAACGGGCACGTCGGAGCTCCCGGAAAGTCCATCGAATATAAGCAAAAGCGCTGTATCACTTTTGCACGGCACGGCATTCTTGCCTTGAGCCTGGAGTGGCTGGCCTTCGGCGAGCTTTCCAATCGGGAGAATCTTCACCTTTTTGGAGCGCACCTGGATCTTGTCGGTGCCAACGAACTCGGATTGTTCTATCTGGCCATGCGTAAAGGGCTGGATTACCTCTACGAGCATCCCAACACAGACCGCGAACGACTCGGGATGACGGGACTTTCGGGTGGTGGTTGGCAGACCCTGATACTCAGTCCTCTTGACGAACGCGTCAAGGTGGCAGTCGAGGTGGCCGGAATCACTTCACTCCAGACGCGGGTCGAGGTAAGAGATTTTGGCGATCTGGGAGACATTGAACAGTCGGCAACCGATCTTCTGGACGGACAGGACTACAGTCACCTGTCCGCTTTAATGGCGCCCAGGCCCACCTTGCTGGCGCACAATGCGGAAGACGACTGTTGCTTTCGCGCCCCGTTGGTGAAGCCGTTGCTCTATGACGCGGTCCGCCCAATCTATAAGCTGTACGGAAGAGAGGACGTCTTTCAATGGCACGAGAACCGGGATCCCGGCACTCACAATTATCAGCTCGATAACCGGCTGCAGGCCTATCGCTTTTTCAGCAAGCATTTCAATCTACCTCTCATTGAACGCGAAGATCTTTCCGGTGCCGGCCTCAATACCTACGATGAGCTGGTAGTGGGTCTCCCCAAAGACAACCTGACCATCCTGGGTCTAGCGCGGCAGCTGGCTGGCACGCTAAAGCGCCAACCGATCCCTCAGGAAGCTGCCGCCCGATCCGCCTGGGTTGCTGGGGAAAGAAAGAAGCTTGAGTCCGTCGTTCGTTTGAAGCCGGTGGCCATCAAGCGCGACTGGACGGTTGCCAATACCAAGAACAAGGGAATTGAAACGAAATCCTATCTCTTTGAGATGAACAACGGCCTGAGCGCAAACGGTGTGTGGCTGAAAGCGATGGGATCTCCTGACAATGCAGATGTCAGCATTGTGCTGCATGACAAGGGCAAGCGAGCAGCCGGGGAACAGGTTTCCGATCGGGTCAATCGGGGAGAGCAAGTGCTCGCGCTCGACCTGGTGCTCAATGGGGATGCGTGGTGGATTCGTTCGCCTGCGACCCCGGAGCGTGAAACCGGTCCTTGGGCTTACGTTCAGATGCTGCACGGAACGGGAGATCGTGCCGTTGGATTGGAAGTTGCCCAACTGCTGGAAATTGCCCGCTGGATCCAGACTCGGTCGGCAGCGACCAAGATCCGGCTCGAAAGCTCTGGGATGCGCAACCAAGTCGTTTCACTCATTGCTGCAGGCCTTCGTCCCGGGCTGTTCTCAGAAGTCGCCATTCGCGACGGAATTCGAAGTTTCAACTACCTCCTCGACACACCCGTGGAGTACCAGGCAGCCCCAGAGCTGTTTTGCCTGGACTTGTTCAAGGAATTTGACATCGATCGGCTGGAAGCGCTGGGTGCACCAATGAATCTCAGGTAGACGAATTCCTTAGGAGCTCTTCATGCCGCAGTGCGGCCACAACGGATAAAAATGTGGGAGCCGCTCTCCGAGCGGCGATTGGGCTGTCTCAACCGAGGAACTGACATCGCCGCTGGACAGCGGCTCCCACATTCAATCCCATTTTCATCGGAGTCGACACTACACTATGGCACGGACTCATCGGGACCATCACTTGAAAGCCCCCTGCCGCTTCTGTTGGACAATCCCTCGGAAGCTGCTGCCTTGAAGGCCAGTGCAGAAAAAAATGGCCGGCCCGCACAAAGGTTTTCCACAATCTCTTTTTGAAGGACTCACACCGATTTGAAAAACAGGTCACTGAGACATTATGCGTCGATCGCGTTGGCTTTCGCCCTCTGTCTTCCTCCTCACGGAACGGTCGCGTCTGGCGAGCCTGAATTCACACAAGCTCGGCAAAATGGCCTCCGCTTCGATCAAATGGCTCAGGCGTCCCAAAGGTTGCTGAAAGCCTGGCTGAAGCACGCAGATCCACGCACCTCCCTGTTGCCGGAACGCCTGCCCGGCGAGCGCGGGCTGAAACCGGAAGACAAGAGCCGGCGATACACGCCTCACAACTCAGGTGCGGACCTCTATCCTTATCTCATTCTGACGGCTCACCTCACAGATCCCGATTTCTACCGGGGCACTCTCCTGGAGATGCTACGTAACGAAGTGCGCTATACCACTCGCACCGATTCGGTTCCGGGCAACCTGGATCTCAACACAGGAGAACTGGGTTCGATGAACCTGTTTGGAGCCGGAGAGTATGCGAAAGACGGTTTGTTAGCTGTTACCGAGTTGCTGGGCCGCACACCTTGGTTCTACCGGATGGTCGACATGACAGCGGATGTGATGAAGCATGCCCCCGTGCCCTCCAGGTTCGGCAACCTTCCCGCCTCCGACAGTGAGCTCAACGGAGACCTGCTGCAGACGCTGGTGCGGCTTGGCCCCATGACTGCAGATCTGAGATTCATGGACTGGGCAAGGCGCATCGCCGATGCGTACGTCGAGGAAGTGCTCCCAGCCAATGAAGGGCTGCCGTGCCTGAACTGGAACTTTACAACTCACACGGGGGATGGCCAGCTGCGGCTGCGCGACCATGGTAACGAAGTTGTGGTCGGCCTGGTGCTGGTCTATGCCTTGGAACGCTACCTCGACCCTGCCCAAGCCGCCCGCTACCGTCCAGTCCTGGCTCGCATGCTGGACCGCATTCTGGCGTCGGCCAATCCCGACGGAATGCTCTATAACCAGATCGATGTTAAGACGCTGAAGCCAGTCCATGCCGGCCTGTCCGACAATTGGGGATACATCTATGGGGCCGTCTATGCCTTCTACCAATGTACCGGAGAGCCCAAGTACCGCGACGCTGTGGTGCGTGTTCTCAGAAATCTTCCGAAATACCGCAACTACAATTGGGAAGGCGGATCCTTTGATGGTTACGCTGATTCTATTGAAAGCGCACTGTACCTTGTCGCTCGGGAACCAGTGCCGGAAGCCTTCGATTGGATTGAATCCGAAATTCAGGTGATGGCCGCCATGCAGAAGCCCTCGGGTCTCATCGAGCACTGGTATGGCGAAGGAAACTTTAACCGAACCCTGTTGCTTTACTTGTATTACAAGAGTCAAGGCTGCCGTCCTGACCCTTGGGTTCCAGGACTCAAGCTCGGAGCGGTGCGGCGCGGACAGAGTCTTTATTTGAGTTTGGAAACCGGCGGCGCTGCCCGCAGCTGGGACGGTCGCGTCTGTTTTGACTTTGCCCGCCACCGGCGCATACTGAACTACGATCAGAATTATGTTCGCCTCAACGAGTTTCCCGAGTGGTACACAGTTGATGAAAACACTCTGTACCGCGTGTCTTCCCCGCCCCAAAGTGAAAAAATCCTTCTGGGTGCGGAGCTGATTGCCGGCGTCTCGCTTTCTGCAGGCAATTGGAAGATCGAGCCCGTTGGCCCGCCGCCCTATGGTCCATCCAATCAACCAGCTCGGTGAAGGCATGCTACAAAAATCAGTTGTGACAGCTCCGTCTCGGTACCCACGCAGTGAGTGCAGAGATCTGTGCGAGGGAATTCTTGCGCGGGGAGCCATCAACGCGGCCAGCTGCGCGTCATCCTGACCGTCAGAATAGGGGAATCGGCGATTAGAATCCGGCCGGGTTCGCGGCAGTCGCTCATTCCAGAGCAGAGTTGATGGTCCCGGTGTAGTTGGTTTATTGTTGGGCAACCATCACCGGCTCGAATTAGTTTTTGATTTCCGTTTATTCGACAGGCTCTTCAGTCTGGCGTCGGTACCCCTTCCAAACTTGTGCTGGCCTGTTATCAAAATGCGCGGCTCCGGCAGCGGTGAGAGGTTGATCGTTGCTCCAATCGGGTCTATTCTGACCGGTGCTCACCCAAGCCACCGTTGCTAATTGAGACGGTTCGAATTGAATGATGAAATGAAAGCTTTGCTCGCGTTCGTTGTCCTGCTCTCGCCCGGCCCTCTCCTTGCACAGGAGGTGCAGCCTGATGAAGAGACTCGCACGCCAACCGACTTGAGTTCCAGCATTCAGTCCGGATTGGATCCCGTGATCCGTTCCCAATTGGAGCAGGCACTGAAGCTTCGCAATTATCAACACGTGGAAACACTGCTGGTTGACGAGATTGGCCGTGACCCCAAGCGGCCGGATCTGCTCAGGCTGCTTGGGCATGTCTTTTTCCTGGATGGCAGGTATCTGAACTGCGCTGTCGCCATGAAGAAGGCCGACGCGCTTCGGGGGCTCGACGAAGCCGGACGGTTTCTCCTCGCCATGTCCTATGTTCGGTTGGGGCGGCGGGAATGGAGCCGGCCCGAATTGCTGAAGCTTGAGCAAAGTCACCCGGACAAGGCGATCTACCCCTATTGGATGGGAAGGCTGGAATACTTGGATCAGCGCTTTCAGGCTGCCGTCGTTCGATTTCGCCAGGCGTTGAAGTTGGACTCGCAGTTCGTGCGAGCATGGGACAATCTGGGACTTGCCTATGAAGCGCTTGGCCAGCAACCGGAGGCCGTGCATTCCTACCAGGAAGCCAATCGCTTGAATCGCCAAAGCCCATCGGCTTCTCCCTGGCCTCCTCTGAACCTCGGTGCTCTGCTGCGCAAGCTGGAACGCCTGAATGACGCCGAGAGTTGCCTGCGAGAATCGCTCCGCTACGACCCGAAGTTTGCCAAGGCCCATTATCAGCGGGCTCTCTTATTTGAGCGGCAAGACAAACTTGTAGATGCTGTCGCCGAGTTGAAGGAATCCTCCGCTTTAGATCCGTCGTACGCCGAACCGCACTACGCTTTGAACAGAATCTATAGAAAGCAGGGACAGCTTCAGAATGCACAGGCTGCGCTGGACACCTTCCAGAACCTGAAGCAGGGGAAGAAATCCACCGCCGATCCGGCTCCTTGAATGGCCGGGTAGCCGGGAAAGGACTCGGCAGTGGGACTTGGCACGAGAGATGGGGACGGCCTGCTTGACGGGAACTGAGCAAAACCCAGTGCTTGACGCTCAAGAGTCCGGGAAGGCGATGTCATCTTGCTTCACGCACAAATTAGTTTTCTGCAAGGACTAAGCATGCCACCAATCCATCGCCGCCTTCTGGTTCTGGCTTTTCTTCTGCTCATTCCTGCTCCATCACAAGCCCAAAGCGACCGGCGAATGTTAGAACCCGTTTTGAAGGAGCCGATCCTTTCGCCGGACGTCATGGTGTTTCACCTGCGCCACTATCTGTTGGCGCGAATCGCCAAACCGCCGGCGGCCAGCTCAGCCTCGCAGTGGACAGCCGAAGCGCAGCGGCTGCGCAAAGACTTTCTGCAGACACTGTTTCACGGATGGCCTGCCCAGTGGGTGTCGGCTCCTCTCCGGTTTGAAGACGCTGGAGAGATCCCTGGCGGAAAGGGTTACCGAATGCGCCGGCTCCGCTATGAGGTGGTGCCCGGCCTCTGGGCTTCGGCAATCCTCTACGAACCTGAATTGATGGCGGGCAAGGTTCCGGCTGTCCTCAACGTGCACGGGCATGTCATTCCTCTCGGCAAAGCAACCGACTACAAACAGAAGCGCTGCATCAACCTTGCCAAGCGAGGTGTTCTCGCCCTAAGCCTTGAATGGCTGGGCACAGGAGAGCTCAACGTGCCGGGAAACCAGCATTGGTACGGGGCTCATCTCGACCTGGCTGGGCTGCACGAGATGGGATTGTTTTACTTGCAGATGCGGAAGGGACTCGACTACCTGTACCAGCATCCGCACACCGATCAAAGCCGGCTGGGAATGACCGGACTTTCTGGGGGCGGCTGGCAAACGATTGTCTTGAGCGCCCTGGATGAGCGCGTCAAAGCCGCCGTGCCAGTGGCAGGATTCTCTTCCTTGCAGCAAAGAATGGAAGCGCACGATTTTGGCAGCGTCGGTGATGTTGAGCAAATGGCCACGGACGTGTACGCCGGCCGCGATTACACGCATCTGAGCGCACTGCTGGCCCCACGGCCCACACTGCTTCCCTACAATGCTGAAGACGACTGCTGCTTTCCAGCTGCGCTCGTGAAGCCGCTGGTCTTTGACGCCATCCGTCCGTTCTTCAAACTTTACGATCGGGAAGATGCCCTCGAATGGCACGAAAACCGCGATCCAGGAACTCACAACTACGACCTGGACAACCGCCAGCAGGCTTATCGCTTCTTCAAGCGTCATTTTCAGCTGGCTGGCACGGAAGCCGAGATTGATTCTGATTCAGAAATCAAAAGCCTGGAGGAACTCCAGGTTGGGCTCCCGTCCAGTAATCTCACCATCCTGGGACTGGCCCGCAAGCTGGGACGGGAAATTCGCCGGGCTCCCGTTCCCGACCTCGGCGAAGCGAGAATTCGCTGGGCGGTTGCAGAGCGTGCCAAGCTGAAGGCCATCCTCCGCTATCAGGCTGCCTCGTTGGTTCGCCCCTGGGGAGCTGCGACCACGAAGCGGAAAGGTGTGGAAACGCGCTCTTATCTGTTCGAAATGAGCAATGGTCTCAGCGCAAACGGTGTCTGGCTCAAGGCTGTTGCGTCTCCCGAGACGGCTCCGGTCACGTTGGTCCTGGACGACCGAGGCAAGAGCGCGGCCGGTGCTGAGGTGGCTGAACGGGTGAATCGAGGCGAGCAGGTTCTCGCTCTGGATCTGCTCTTTACCGGCGATGCCGCCCGGGTTCGCGACTCCGAGACTCCCGATCCGGGCAACAGACCGTGGACGCCCTTGGCCACCTGCATACAAGTTTTTCATGCGGTTGGCGAGCGTCCGCTCGGCCTAGAAACGGCCCAACTGGCAGAGCTCGCCCGCTGGATGCGGCAGAGATCGGGCCGTGGCCAAGTGCGCCTGGAAAGCCGCGGTATCCGCAGCCAGGTCGCTGCCCTGCTCGCAGCAGCCTTAGAGCCGGAGATGTTCTCTGAGGTTGTGGTGCGGGATGGAATGGCGAGTTTGGGCTACCTGCTGGAAAAGCCGGTGGAGTTTCATCAGGCTGCCGATCTCTTCTGCCTCGACCTGTACAAAGAATTCGATATCGATAGTCTGGCAGCCATGGCCGAAGGCGCACGAATTGTGAACACCGGTTTGCTAACCGCCGGTCCCGGCGCTTCGGAAGCGCCTGCTGGCCAGAAGTGAGCTGGTTCAGGATCTATCGAGGCCCAAAGGCGCCCGGAGATTGTGTGTTAGGCGTCGCGGAAGGCAGTCATGAAAATATCCACAGCGAGAATCTTCGGGAGTGAAAATCTGGAAGGAAATTGCCTGGTATTTTCATTCAGAGTGGCAAGAGGAGGGACACCAATAGCAGGAAAGCGGTACCCTGCGCCCGGAGTTGAGTGTCCTCACCAATCGTGGAAAGGCTGGGCGAAACGGATGGCCAATGGCCCGAGGCCGCTTGCAAGGACTAAGGGAGCAATGCAGTGATGTTCCGTTTTGGCACCTGACCGACCGGGATGCGCGTCACTTCTCTTCTCGACGCGACATCGACGACAGACACGGAGTTCGAGCCGGCGTTGGCTATGTAGACCGACTTGCTGTCTGGAGTGAACGTCAGCCAGTCGGGATGATCGCCGACCCGCACTCCTCCTAGCAGCTTGAGGTCGGGCAGCGAGTAGGCATACACATGGCTGTTGATCTTGCTGTTGACCCAGAGCGTCTTGCCATCAGGAGCGATGCCGATGCCGTGGGACGGTGACCCCTGCAGGCCCTCCAGATGCCGCTGGTCGGGCGGCACCTCCGGCAGCGTGATCCGATCGATCTCCCGGCGTGTCTCGAAGTCGATGATGCAAAACCCGTGAAAGCCAGAGAGCTGCATGAAGATCCGCCGCGTCGAGCCGTCGGCGTTCGTTTCGAAGGCCATCGGCCGCACGCCGCCGTCGAAGTCCAGCGACCACACCGGTTCTTCGGTCTTGCCCTCGATGACTGTGAGGACTTTTCCCAGAATCGACCCCGCGATCACGTACTTGCCGTCTGGCGTGACAAAGGTGTTGTGCACACCGCCGCGCGCCGCAATCCTCTTGACTCTCTCTGAGGTGGCGGTATCGATGACGTCCACGGCGCCGCTCCCCGATTGGATCGCAACGTACACGCGACGACCGTCCCGGCTGATGGCGATGTTGTTGGGCCGTCCGCTGAGCGGAATTCTTCTGGTGACGGCGAGAGTCTTGACGTCGACAACATCCAGCGTGTGGTCTGCCTCGTTGCTGAAATAAAACTGGCTTCCGTCGGGAGCAGCGGCGGCCCCGTGGTTGACCTCGATGCCTGTGATCTCGCCCACTACCTTGTTGGTGGCTGGGTCAATCAGATGGACGTTGTCGCCCGCCGCGTTGGTCTGCACAATGCGGACGGTCGCCGCGCCTGCCTTCAAGGGCAGTGCGAGCAGAAGCGTTGCCAGCAGTGCCAGACAGCTACCCATGTAAGTTAGGATGATTGGCATCAGGTTGTCGAGCCTCGCTGCGCATACTGTAGCCAGAAGAGCTTCCGAAGTAAACAGCGACCCCTGCCGCAAAAACAGAATCCTAAAACCGGATTGACGCAACGCCCGCGCCGCGCTATAAGCGTCCAGAACCTGACAGAACCGGTCCAAAGTCAAGTCGAACCGCGAGGGAAGGATGTCCATATGGCGCTAGGAGCGTTGCTTATCATGATGGGTATCCTGCTTCAGGGACAGGCTGCACCACTATCGGCTGCGGGCTTGTCGCACGTTCAACAAACGGGCGCGTCCGAGAAAGCGCCTGTTCTGGACTTCGAGTCCTTCCGCACGCGTGTGCAACCCATCCTTCTCAAAAAGCGCAAGGGCCTCGCGCGATGCTACGTCTGTCATTCGCAGGGCACCGCTTTTCGCCTGCAGCCCCTCTCTCCCGGCAGCCCGTCCTGGAATGAAACCGAGTCGCGCCGGAACTTCGAAGCCACACTGCCCTTCGTTGTCCCGCGAAATCCGCTGGCGAGCCGGCTGCTCACAATGCCGCTCGCGGCTGAAGCTGGCGGTGTCGCGTTTCATCCGGGGGGCAAACACTGGTCTTCGCAAGACGACCCGGAGTGGCAAACCCTGGCCGCCTGGTTGCGCGGGACCAAATGATGGATTCGTCACACCGCCCAAGCTGGGGACCAGCGCCGCGGCGATCTCCAGGAGCCTGCATCCGGCCTGGGTCATTACCAGCGAGAAGCCAGCCACTCGAGGATCTTAGTCACTGTCCACTTTAGAACAGGAGGCCGCCCATGCAGGTGCGAATGAGAAGTGCGATTGCCTGGCTTGCTGTCGTAATGCTTCTTTGCGGCTCATCGCTTTGCATTGCAGAATCCGCCAAGAGTGGAAATCCGGAAGATCACTTGCCTTCCGACATTACCCAGTTAACAGGATTTGGGGAGCGTGCTTCCTGGTCGCCCGATGGCAAACGCATTGCCTTCATGGCCAAGAGTTTCAAGGACGCCTTTGAAATCGATCTGAAGACCAAGCTGACTCGTCTTCTGACCGGCCATTTTTATCACGAAGGTTTCCTGCGAATTCAGTATCTGCCCAACGGTGACTTCTTTTTAATCGGGGCTAAGAAGTTCACAGACATTCGTACTACCCGCTCTCGAGACCAGGAGATGTGGGTGATGAAGGCGGACGCTAAGACAGCACCGATTCCGTTAGACCACAAAATCTCGGAAGGCGTGGCCATTTCGCGCAAACAGATAAAAATTGCCTGGTCGAACACGCACGGGCAGTATCCCGACCAACTGGCTGAAGGAGAGTCTGTCATCTATACAGCCGACATTATTTACAAAAACGGCGTTCCCAGTTTGACCAATAAGAAAGAACTGCTGCGAGCCAAAGGCCCAGACTGCACCCTGGAGGCGCAGGACTATCGGAACAATGACACCGAGCTGGTCTACACGTGCTATCGCTCTCCCTATGCGGATGTGCTGGGAATCGACCTCGGCACGGGACGGATCGTGACGTACCGAAAAATTCCAGACGAATACAACGAAGTTGAGGGCATCTATCCTGACGGCAACTACACGCTGGTGGAATCGAGCCGCGAACAAGGCGGGCCTGATCGCCAAAACTCAAAGTACATCGACATCTGGAGACTCAAACTGGAGACCAACAGCAGGGATTTCGTTCGCTTGACCCGCTGGGGAGATTTCGACGGATACAAGGCGTCGAACCCAGTGGTTAGCCCGGATGGAAAATGGATTGCCTTCCAGTCGGCTCGCAGCGTGGATCCAGCAGGAGTCGGATACGGGATCTTCCTGCTCAAGCTGAAGTAACGGACAACGACAGCCAAGGCGGCGAGTACTGTATGCTTTGGATTTAAACGCTTCGGTTCGCGATGCGGGCGAGCCAATTGGCAACATCGAGTCAGGACTGCGCGGAGGTGGCAGCCTGACAGAAGAGTTCGAGGAGAGAGCTGAGGCGTTCTGTCGATTGACCGCGATGCGATCCGGGGATTATGCTTATTCCAATTCCCTCTCAGAGGGTGGTGTTCCGTTGACCAAAATACACTTTAAGCGATCAGGAGGTGCATATGGCTAGGTATCTGTATCAGGCATCCTACACCGCAGAAGGAACCAAAGGACTGCTGAAAGACGGTGGCTCGAAGCGCCGCGCGGCAGTGGAAGAGCTAACGAAGGCCTTGGGAGGAAAGCTGGAGGCCTTCTACTATGCGTTCGGGGAGTCGGATGTTTTCGTCATTGTGGACGTACCGGACCCAGCGAGCGCTGTTGCGGTGTCGCTTGCTGTCAACGCAAGCGGCGCGGTGAATCTCAAGACGACGGTGCTGATGACTCCGGAGGAGATGGACGCGGCCACCAGGAAAGCGGTCAACTATCGCGCGCCGGGCAAATAGGCAGGTCGCAGGTCTGAAACCGCTTGATCGGTCCCCCAAAGGGCATGATGCATTGAGGAGATGCAACCCTGGCAGAACTGGTTCGATGCCGCGAAGCAGGTGTGAACTGCAACTCTGAAGCTCGCAGTGACTGAGCAGGAAGATCCTGCCAACTCCGCTGGGTCTCTGGCCCAGTTCCTCGAGACCGACTACTCACTGCACTTCTAGCTCAGCGCGCTTACGCCGCCTCCGGGACAACGTCTAGCTCGTTTTCAATTTGAGCTTCAGTTCCTTCTTCAACTCAATCCTCAGCAGAGTGCCCTTCTTCAATTTCAGGTCTTTGCCACTGCCGCCAAAGAAAATCCGTCCGATGCCCTTAACTGCGGCGCCGGCAATGCCACCTTTCGCCATGCCCGCCGCCGTGGTCCCGGCAGTGGCGACCTTCTTCGCGCCCGATTTGCCAGGAGATTCCAGTTCGTTGTCGTCGACCTTGACGTTCTCCGCACCGACACCCACGAGCCTGGCCTCGATCCCCTTCTTGCCGGACGGAGTCTTGATCTCCCGGAATTTCAATTTGAGATGTCGTTCGTCGGCATCCTCGATTTTGCCTTTGACCTCACTGCCGGCAGGTAGGATCACCTGTCCGGCATCTCCGGTTACGGGCTCCGATAGATGCGCTTTGAATTCCTTCCCCTTTTTTACTTTCTTTGCTTCCAGGTCCTGGTCGAGCGATAGAGTGAGCACAGTCGTCTTGGGAATGCGAACCTCCGCGGCCTGAACCGAAGGCACCAGCAGCAGAGTCGAAACGAGAGTGATGACCCGCATGCAGCAATTCTATCTCACTGCGGCTGTATGACGAAATCTTCAGTTCAGACGGCTGGCCTGGGCCTTCGATCACGATGCCGGTATGGGCCGCCTCGATACGCAACGTTCGCTGTTGCGGGTGCAATGGCTCGGCGGGCGGCTCCGGGGGCCGCAGGACGGTCGCGCCAAAAACGTCTCTGACAACGCGCCCGCGCTTCAGCTTTCATTCAGGGCAAGCCGCCGCTCCCTGGCGTCCCTCAGTCTATCTTTTGCCCACCTGGTAGAACCAAATCACTCCAGATTTGATCCTGCGCCCCTTCAGATGGGGGTTAGCTAGCATCTTCATAAGCCCCCGGTTGATTGCCCATGAAGCCTCCGAGCACCAGGGGCGCAGGACTTCGGGGGCCCAAGGCGCCTGCCCGACTGATGTTCCTGGTTTCCATCGAGGCTTTGAAAAAGTTCAGTGCAAGTTTTTCCGCTTCGTCCGTCTCAAGTACCAAGAGCAGCCGCTTCGCAAAAACGGCGGTATCGCACAGGTTCAATGGAGGTTAAAATGAGTTGTTCAACGGGGAATCGGAAGTCTCTAGTGCTGAGGGGGTTGTTGGCGGCGCTGGGTCTTGGGGTGCTGGCTATCGTGGGTCTGTCAATTGGAGAGCCGCCCGCCCCGCCGAAAGTGGTGCAGGCAGCACCACCGATAGAGGCCCCCACGCTGCCTATCGAGCCCAAACTTCAAGTCTCAGCAACCAAACCGATGATCAAAACTGTTATTCAGAAGCTCATGAAACCGGTTGACGTCGCGGCCTATGAGAAAGCCATCCGGGAAACTGCCCTCATGGTGTCGAATCGGGAGGCGCAGAGCCTCGCGACGTTTCATGGCCTGCAGATCCTGAACCTCACCTGGGAAGACACGGGGCGGTACAAAGGATCGGCAGTCGGCCCGAATATCAGCGACATGACGATCCAGGTCGCGTTGAGAGATCCCAAGACCCAGCAGTTAGGTGTCACCTGCATGCCAGTGATCCGCCATCCCAACTTTCAGGATAAGAGCTGCGACCTCGACCCTCGCGACTTCACCGTGCTGGTGGGCAACCAGGCCGGGCAGGAATTGAAACGTATTTCGCTGTTTGACTTTCTGGAGCGGCCCACCAATTTCCTTTCCAACCCCGATTCCTGGAAATCGGCAAACAAAACGTTGCTTGCCACGCGCGATTCCAAGGTCCTGGTGAGTGCTCAGGCCTGCTTCCTGCCCGTTCCCCGGAAGGGAAAAGCCGAGTTCAATCCAGTGATCTTCAACTACCAATCATACAAGGAAAATCCAGCCGTGCTGACTCTGTTGGTGACGCGTGAAGGTTCGAGTGTGACGGTCATCGACAACACTCGTGATGCCTTCGAGACAGGCGCCGTCTGGGGTCAACGGCTGTTCCACAACGAGAACGGCCAGCGCGCCAGTCTCACCGGCGAGCGGGAGAGCGAGTTTGAAACAAAAAATCCGCCGGCGGCGGGTGTCTCAGTGTCTCGGCCAGGAGATAGCACCGGCGAGTCGGGATTGAACATGGTGTTACTGGTGCAGGTGCCGCTCAAGCAGAAGGCGATGAAGCCGTCCATGCAACTTGGGGCTTTGATGTGCATGGCGACGAGCGCAATCATGGAGTCCGACCGAAGCAGCGATGTTGAAAACGCCGTCATCGGTCATGGAGAATTGGAAGGGCCGTTCACCGAGATTGATAACCTGAGCATCGAACGCGACGAGCGTTTCCCTGTTCGGGTGACCGTGCAGTTTTACAAGGCTACTTCCAATGGAGTTGTCGGCAAGGCCGAACTGCAGGAGATCAAGGAACAGATCGACCGCGTTTACGCCCAAAGCGACTATGTCGGCAGCCTGGTAACTCAGGGAGAGACGGGACGGGTTACAGAGTACGACGGCGCCAAGCAGCAGCCACGCGACTGGTGGAAACGCTTCTGGGAGCGCCACGAACGCAACACCGGCGATTCGCGCGAAGTGGCCATCGCCAAGCTGACGGCCCTGCTGGGGAAGAATTTCGAGCAGCACCCGGTGTCCGATCTGTATTTGCGCTCGCTCTTGCGGAAAAGGACCTAAGGCGGCTCCGGCCGCTGACCACGGCTGTATGCTGGTTTTCTTCTGGACGCAGAGTAGTCCGACTGCCTATAGTAAAAAAATGGTTCGTCTGTTTACTGTAGCCGCGCTCCTCTTGTGGCTGGTTAAGCCCAGCTGTGCGATCTGTTGCGTAGAAGCTCGTTCTGCCGGTCAAGACCGCGGGACTGACATGGTAGGGCTGCTGACGATCGCAGACGATTGCTGTCCAGGTTCCGATGCAGAGCGCGGCATACCTTCTGCAAGAACCTGCTGCCTGCTCGATGAGTATTCAAACAGTCTTGCCCATAGCTCGACCGACAGTCATGATCCAGGCACTGCGCGCGTTGTTGAACGACCCCTGCTGACTGTCGGGGCCCTTCATGGCATCCCGCTGGCCCATCAGCCATCACTGGATCCGGGCCATACCCACCTGAAGCATAGTGTTCTTCTGATCTAAGATTCGCTGCCGCAGTCCGTATCTTGCTTTTTTTGATCAGAGAGGAACACCGTAATGCCAACCCTGCTCGCTCTGCTAGCGTTCCTGGCTGTCCCTCTGGGCATTCTTGCTCAAGAGGGAAATCAGGCCTCCTCACCCAATCCTCTGTCGACACTTGCCTTGAGAGATATGCAGGGACAAGAGCATAGCCTAGGTTCACTCCGCGGCAAGATCGTGGTGCTTAACTTCTGGGCTACCTGGTGTGCGCCGTGCCGGGAAGAAATGCCCCTGCTCGGATCGCTGCAAAAGCGCTACCGAGCACAGGGCGTTCAAGTGATCGGCGCTTCGGTGGATGATAAGAGTACCCAGGCGCAGATCGCTCCGTTTGTCGAGAAGCTGAAGATTAACTTTTCCATTTGGATCGGTGCCACGATTGAGCACATGCAAAGCCTGGGACTCGGCAGGGCTTTGCCGGCCACGGCCATCCTTGACCGCGACGGCCAAATCTTAAGCCGAATCATTGGCGTCGTTACTAAAGTCGATCTGCAGCAGCGTATCGACTGGCTCTTAAGCGACCGGACGGCGCCAGCACCGGCGCCCCTTCTTAACACGATTGAACAGCAGGCCCACGATCACCTGCATGAGCCTGGCCACAAGCACGTAGGCGAGGAGGAGGACGAACACGCAAGCGTTGCCATTGAAGGAGTATCTTCTGTTCCCAGCTGACCGCTTTGACCAGCCGAAGGCCGCGCCGTGAGCGGGGCAGAACAAAGAATCAAATACCGCTGGAGTGCCAGCATCCGAGGGATTGCCAACCAGATTCCACGCGCCAGTGTACGGACAACTCTGACCTACAAGTTTCTGCCTGCCCTCTCAGCTGGAATTGAGTACAACCCGCGGGCAGACAAGGTGAGTCCACTAGCCAACTGGCTGGCGATTCCTGAAGCCAAGAACCGGCCAGCACTGATCCTGGGCACCAGTTCAGACCGGATCGGTACACCCACCGGACAAGCGTTCTACGCCACCCTCAGCAAGAATCTGAAGCGTGAGACGAAGCTGCCAATTGCGCCCTACTTTGGTTTTGCCTACGGCACGTATGAGGACCGTCTACGCCCTATCGGCGGACTCAACGTCGGCTTCACCGAACAGTGGGGGGCGCTTGTTATCTTTGACGGCGTCCGCCTGCACCCCCTGGTGAACTTCTCTCGAGGGCGGCATGTGGTTTCCTTTGTCCTGGTGCGTGGGCGTGATCCGGGAATGAGCTACAGCGTTTCGTTTTAGTCTCGTACAAATATGCCGCTTTCCCCCGTCGGAAGGTGTAAGGGGAGCATTACGATTCGTGTGCGCAACGAATCCACTCGAGGGCTGGTCGTCGTGGAAGACACGGGCTGTGGCCTAACGGACCGTGGTGCGCGCTAGTATCTTCTCTCCCTCTTTCATGACCGCAGAAAACGGTCAGGGCATCAGCCTGACCTGTCCAGGAAATTCTCAGCCAGCATCACTTCGATTTCTCGTTGAACAGTCAACGCGACGGACCCAACCGTTTCACAACTCGACGCGTACCGCAGCGTGTACCTTCCCAGTCAGTTCTGTTGAAGTCCTTCAACCACGACAACTAGTCCTTCATTCTCGTTCACACTGAGTGAATGACGAACCAGAATCACGTGACCCGCACGCCGGCTGGCTACCAGAGCCAGCGTTCGACCTGCCGAGTCGACGATTCGGCCCAACGTCTGGCCCACAGCGACTTCATCCCAAAGATCCGCGGCGGGAAGAAAAATGCCTTTGCAGGGAGCCGGATGGTCCAGCTGCAGGAATCCCTCCTTGTCCGCACTGCTTACCGTTTCTCTGAAGAAGCGAGTTGGGCGATCTGGGAACGCTCCCTCCAGTATGCCGACACAGCGCAAAACGTTTCTCACGCCCTCCTTGTATTGCACGACATCGCCGCGTCGCAGCCCTCCCGTGCCGGTGGTTTCTGTGTAGATGGCTGGTATCTGAAAGGCCTCGGCTTGGGACAGCGTTCGCCCGGGGAACAGGGGAGTGCCCCAAACCAGTTCCCCTCCAAAAGCAATGGCCATCTTTCGCTGGCAAGCCAGGATTTCGGAGTTCGCCACCACTCCATATCCGGATAGAAAAACCATTCGAAAGATCGATCCCGCGCTATGGAGATCAATGTAGTAGTTCGCGTGTTTCAATAGGTAGTTACCGAATCGAAAGGCGATTTGCTCAGTCACTGTCCCGTCCAGCTTGCCTGGAAAAGTCCGGGCCAGATCTTGATGATCAAACTTGCCACACCGTTCAGAAATGCTCATGGCTGGCTCGTTTAGAACGGGAATTCCGAGCCAAGTCCCCTGAACCTCCGCTGGCGAGAGTTCCTGGAACAGCTCCTGAACTGTCGCAGGCCCTTCATACTCGTCTCCATGGGTACCGCCGTTGACGAGCAAGACCGGTCCGGCCGGGTCTCCCCGAACGAAGAGTACACTGACGCCCCAGGCACTTCCGTCCGGAGCCTCGGCAATCTGGAGGTCTAAAATGCCCTTACTCCTCGGTGGCAGACGAGCAGGGTTAAATTCCTTCAGCAGCGAGAAAGATTTCTTTTGAGCTTCGGTGAGAGGTAGCATGGCGCTTCGTGGTTGAATGCGGTATGTAAATGCCTGTTGGGCTCGCTCTTCTTCAAGAAGATTCCATGGGCAGCCCATGAACGATACCACGACTCTGCCGCCCAATTTGGGAAAAAATATTTTGGTGAAATATTAACAATATCTTATACTGCGCTTCGCTGCAGGAGCGGCATTGATGGGCATTTTGGACCAGTTTTCCCTGAGAACAAAAGTTGCACTCGTCACGGGGGGTGCCGGCCCCTTGTTTGGACGCAGTCTCTCGGCCGGACTGGCGGAGGCTGGAGCCACGGTGATTTCAGCTTCCCGCTCCCTGGAAGCAAATCTGAAGTACGCCGAGGAACTGCGCGGCCAGGGCTGCGAAGCCCATGGAATGGAGCTCGACGTGACCGACGTCGCTTCCATAGCACGTCTCCATCGCGCAGTCATTGCGAAGTTCGGCCGTCTCGATATTTTGGTGAACAGCGCTCTGGCCCGGGTGGGGGGCAGCTTTGAAACTCAAACTCCCGACGACTGGCTCTACAGCGCCAAGGGTGACATGGTCGGGCTGTTTGCAATTTGTCGAGCCTTTGTGCCCGATATGGTGCGCCAACGCAACGGTTCGATCATCAACATATCGAGCATCTACGGTGTGGTGGCAAACGACCCAACCCTGTACGACGGAACCGAGATGCTGCAGCCACCCCACTACAACTTTGTCAAAGCCGGTATGATCAATTTCACGCGGCACATCGCAAACTACTACGGCAAGCGGGGTGTTCGCGCCAATTGCATTTCGCCGGGAGGATTCCATGCAGATCAGCCCAACAGGTTTATTGAGAACTACTGCAAGCGGGTTCCAATCGGTCGACTGTTGCGCCACGAGGATATCAAGGGAGCTGTTGTCTTTCTGGCCTCCGACGCTTCCGCCTACATTACAGGTATAAACCTGATGGTTGATGGAGGTTGGACCTCACTTTGAGAAACCGAATCCCGCACGCAACCGAGAATGGCGCTCATTAAGTCAATTGAGTGGTTGAAGCGTTCACAGCAAGTTCTGGCTGGAGGAGTCAGCAGTGACGTGCGGCGGGCCGAACTTCCTCACCCGCTGTTTTTTCAGTCGGGCAAAGGCTCGCGATTAGTGGACGTTGATGGCAATGAGTATGTTGACTATGTGTTGGGTCAGGGCCCGCTTCTGCTGGGACACAGTCCCCGCCCCGTCCTGGACGCGGTGCATGAGCAACTGGAGAAGGGCCTGGTGTACGCCGCCCAGCATGAAGCTGAAACCGAGCTGGCAGAGTTGCTCACCCAAGTCATTCCTTGCGCCGAAAGCGTGAGATTCAACAGCACGGGCTCGGAAGCCGTGATCACGGCCTTGCGCCTGGCGCGTGCTCACCGCAATCGTCAGCTCGTCGTCAAGTTTGAAGGCCAGTGGCATGGTTGGTACGACAGTCTGTTTGTCTCCACGTCACCGTCGCTTGCCCAGGCAGGGGCGTATGAAAGGCCCAACCCCGTCTTGCCCAGCCAGGGACAGGTCCAGAACGCCGCAGAAAACTTTGTCGTCATGCCCTGGAACGACCTCGATCTGTTGGAGAAGCTCTTCCAGCAGAGAGGCGGTGAGATCGCGGCGGTGATCACCGAGCCCATGATGTGCAATGCCGGTTCTATCGCGCCACTCCCGGGATTTCTGGAGGGCTTGCGAAGGCTCTGCAGCCACTATGAGGCGGCATTGATCTTCGACGAAGTCATCACGGGATTCCGCCTAGCTCTGGGGGGCGCTCAGCAAGCTTTCGGCGTGCTTCCAGACCTGGCAACATATGCTAAAGGGATTGCCAGTGGTTTCACGCTGAGCGCGGTGGTTGGAAAATCCGAATGGATGGACCTGATCTCACATGGCAAGGTCGTTCATGCCGGCACTTACAACAGCAATCCGGTCGTCATCGCCGCGGGCCTGGCGACGGTTCGGTACCTGAAAGAGAACCAAGAGACGCTCTACCCTTGGTTGTATCGGCTGGGAGACTTGCTGCGCGAGGGCTTGGGGCGAAGCTTCAGCAAAGCGCAGATCCCAGCATTGGTGGGAGGCCAAGGTCCAGTGGTCCAGGTCAGCCTGACGGACGCTACGACCTTGCAAAACTACCGTGATTGGGTGCGGCGGGACGTTGCCACTTATCAGAAGCTCGTAACACGGCTCGTCGATGCGGGCGTCAGAACGATTACGCGAGGAACCTGGTATCTTTCATCGGCCCACACCGAAGACGACGTCGCGATCACGCTCAAAGGAGTCGAGTCCATCCTGGAGGAAGGGCTCTAGCGAGTTCGGAATGAGTTGGGAGCAACGCTATCGTTCAGCCTGGGTTTCGGGCTATAATTCGTTTTCGCCCGATCCTCTCGATTCTATCCAATCAAGAAATTGCAAGGTGTCTCGTGGGGTCCAAATTTTCTAACGCGTGGTGGTGACTCGACTATGCCAACGATTACCAAAGAGCGGTCCACCAAAAAGCTCTCCGAACAGATCTATGAATTGATGCGCAAAGACATCATCGAGTGCAATCTCGAACCGGGCGAGCTTCTCGAAGAAACGGTGATCACGGATCGCTACCAGATCGGTCGCACGCCGTTTCGTGAGGCCTGCCACTGGCTGGAAGCGGAGGGCCTGCTCGAAATCGTCCCTCATCGGGGATGTTTTGTCGCTTCTTTTTCGAACAAGGATGTGAATGATCTGTTTGAGCTTCGCTTGATGGTGGAGCCCCAGGTAGCGGAATTGGCCTGCATCCGCAGCCAAACAGGCCAGCTGCTGGCTTTGGAGAAAAACATTGCCGAAGCTCAGCGTCTCACGAAGGCGAAAAAACCGAATACGAATCCCAACATCAACTGGAACAGCATGGAGTTTCACGTCGAGGTTGCCAAGCTGACGCAGAATCAGGAATTGCAGAAGATGATTGAAGGCATCCATACCAAACTGATGCGGATCGTTATGTTCACAACACGCCGCAGCCCGGAAAATTACCCCTTCAACTCGATTCATCCCGAAATCTTCGAAGCCATTCGAACGGGAAAGTCCGCTGAAGCGCGCAACGCGATGATCCGCGACATCGAAGGCGCGCGGAAGTGGATCAGTGATTTCGGGCGTTGAAAAACGCAGCCTTCTGTCCGCGCTTCCCTTTCCCCCAACTCCCGCCTCCCACTTTTTGCTTGAAATTACCCGCCAGTTCATATTTACTAGGCACATTAATAATATATTTGTAACATATTTATTGGAGGACAAGTCGGGTTAAAGTCGCGCGATGTGGAAACACTTCAACAGCTTGCCATTAAGAAACCGGGGAAATATTGCCTCGTTGGGCGAAGGCAATACGGCGTTGGTCCCCAGCCTCCGTTTGGGTCCTTCTTTAGGGCTCAGAAATCTCCATTTTAAGCTGGAAAGCCAGAATCCCACGGGCTCCTACAAAGACCGCTTTGCCAGCCTCGCCATTTCCTTAATGCGCGAGGAAAAGCGCATCACCATTCTGGCGACATCTTCGGGCAACACCGGTTCCGCGCTGGCTGCTTACGCGGCTCGTTTTGGAGTGGGGCTCGAGTTATACGTATTGGAAAACGCACCCAAAGAAAAGCTGCTGCAATGCCTGGCCTTCGGCGCCAAGGTTTACAAGGTCAGGAAATTCGGCATCTGCCGGGAAACGACCGATCAGGTTTTCCGCCGACTTCAAGAGCGTGCCCGTGTTCAGGGCGCTTCCTTGCTGATCTCGGCCGTCTGCCTCAGTCCTCGGGAGATGGAAGGTGTGAAGACGATCTGTCTGGAAATCTGCCACCAGCTCGAGTCCGCCCCGGATCACCTCTTCATCCCAGTAGGCGGCGGAGGACTCTTCGTGGAGTGCTTCAGGGGCTTTGAAGAAGCGCTGCAGAAGAGATCGGTTCAGCGCATGCCTCGTCTGCATGCGGTCCAGCCAGAAGGCTGTGCGACGGTCGTTGGACCTCTCACGCAGGGCCGACTGCGTGCAGAACCCGTAACCTGCACCAGCCAGATCTCAGGTCTCCAGGTTGCCAGCGTGCTCGACGGACAGAAGGTTCTGGACAAAGTCATCGAGACCCACGGAAGCGGCCAAACGGTTTCTGATGAAGCTGTGTTTTCGTGGCAGCGAAGAATGATCCGCGAAGAAGGCATCTACGCCGAACCTGCTGGCGCCGCAGCCTTGGCCGGTCTGGCTTCCGCGGTCAAAAGAGGACTCGTTCAACCCGACGACAAAGTGGTATGTCTGGTGACTGGAAATGGCTTTAAGGACCGCAAGTCGATTGAATCGAGCGTCGGAGATGCCACCATTCCGCTGATTGAGGTTGATTCCGTCTGAAGCCAAGCAAACAGCTCATGAAGCTCAAGGACCGGGTTGCTCTCATTACAGGCGGCGGAACGGGCATCGGCAAAGGAATCGCTTGTGCTCTGCTGAACGAAGGCGCCAAGCTCATGCTGGCCCAGCGCCGTTTGTCAGTCGTGCAGGAAACCGCCCGTCAGCTCGATCCTACGGGATTGCGCGTCAAAGCCAGAGCTTGCGACGTCTCGTCTCGACAGCAGGTACAGCAACTTGTGAAGGACACGCTGGAAGAGTTCGGACAGATCGACATTCTGGTCAATAACGCCGCGATCACGGGGATGCCTGCGATCTCGCCATTCCTCACGTGCTCCGATAAAACATGGGACACCATTTTGGATGTAAACCTGAAAGGAGCCTTTATCTGCTCGCAGGAAGCGGGACGCCATATGGCAACGAAAGGTAAGGGAGTCATTCTCAACATTTCGTCAGTTGGCGCTTTCGCAGCTCAACAACTGGCAGCGGCTTACTGCGCCAGCAAAGCCGGCATGGAAGGGCTTACGAAGGCGATGGCGCTGGAACTGGCATCGGCAGGGATCCGAGTGAACGGCATCGCACCTGGAGACATTGTTGTCGAGAAGAACCAGGCAATCGTCCAGGATCTTGCCGAAGCTGGAGTGGATTCGGCCTACGTGCGCAAGACTCCTCTCGGTCGCCGCGGGCTGCCCGAAGAGATTGGCAAAGCAGCCGCATTCCTGGCCTCTGACGACGCCAGCTTTGTTCACGGAACCACCTTGATTGTGGATGGCGGATTCTTGATCTACTAAGGGTTCTGCCTCATGCATACGGGAAGAAGGCCTGCTCCCGTGTTCCTTCCAGCCTGGGCGCAACGATCGCTCTACCCAGCTCTGCTGGCAAGACGGAATTACTCTTTTCACTGTCGGTCAATTCAGGACCGAGAGCACAACTTGGAACCCGGTCTAGCCGTTCTCAATCATTTTCCGACCCATGCTCACATCTGAAGGTTGCCGCCATCGTCAGCATCGAATGTTGAATGAAATGTCTGGAAGCCGATGGGATCTTTTTGCCAGTGGCGACTATCGCACGGCTTACTATTTCACGGGAGCGCTTTGTCCAGCCGATACGCCAGTACTCTTTCTCCTCTGGCAGCATGGACGATCCTCACTAGTTTCCACTGCCAAGACGGCGCTCTGCTGCCAGGAACTGGTCCAGGTTGAAACCTACTCGATCCAGCGCTGCATCACGCGGCCGATGCATGACGCCAGCACACTGTTGCGTGATTTTCTCTCGGGCATGACGACCGCGGTGGCTGCGGTCGCTTTGGAGAGTGGCTCAGTGCCAACCCTTATGGCTGAGTGTTTCACAGCGCGCTATCCACACGCCAAGATTGGTGATGCGACAGAAGCCCTCCTGAAGTTGCGCAAGCGGAAAGAGCCGGATGAGATCGCCAGCATTCGAGAAAGTCTGAAGTATTGTGCAATAGCTTATCGCGCAGCCCGGGAAGCCATCGCTCCCGGCAAGACTGAAATTGACGTCTACAACACAATGGCCTCTGCCATTTTTCGAGAAGCTGGCACCACGATTGCCTTTGCCGGGGATTTTGCGTGCGGCGAACGAGGAATCAAGGAAGGTGGCCCGCCCACGCCGCGCGTCGTTCAGCGCGGCGATCTCTACATCCTCGACATCTTTCCCGCTGTGAAACTCTACGCTGCAGATACCTGTCGCACTTTTGCGGTCGGACACCCCACCGACGACCAATACCGGGCCTGGGAACTCGTGATGCAAGCAGTCCAGATGGCTGAGAACCTGGTACGACCTGGAGTGCCAGCCCGCAGTGTGTATCAGCAGATTAAGGAGTTTCTGGACAGCCATGACCTGACCGAGAACAGCTTCTGGCATCACCTGGGGCACGGAATCGGACACCGCGGGCATGAAGCTCCGCGCCTTATTCCAGGGAGTGACGACATTTTCGAAGAAGGCGACGTCTTTACTCTAGAGCCTGGTGTCTATACGAAAGCGCTTCAGGGAGGCATCCGGCTCGAGGATAACTATGTCCTGCGGGCTAACGGACCAGAGGACTTGTTCGACTTTCCGTGGAAGCTGTAGAACTCGTGTTCAGGAGAAAGAGTTTATGGGGACGAAATACCGGATTTCTATCCTTCTAGTGACACTGTTTCTTATCGGTCTTATAGGAGCCGCGGTTGCGAAGATTGCCCGTCGCATGCCCCGCATTCTCCAGCAGATTGTGGCGCCAGCCACTCCGGAAAACCCGCGTCATTCCGAAGGCTCGATGGTCCTTCTCAAGGACGGCCGCGTCCTGTTTGCATACACCGAATATTACGGCGGCCAGTCGGAAGATCATTCGCCGGCCAAAATCGTGGGAACCTACACGTCGGACCATGGCCGGACCTGGTCACCCGCATTTACGTTGTTAGAGAACATCGCGCGGGAAAACGTGATGTCGGTAACCCTGCTGCGACTCCGATCCGGCGAAATAGCGTTCTTCTACCTGCACAAGAATTCCAGTTCGGATCTGAAGGTTCATATGAAGCTGTCTCGCGACGAAGCCAAGACCTGGGGGGCGTCCGTTTGTGTGACCCAGGCTGAAGGCTATCACGTGATGAACAACGATCGGGTCATTCAGCTAAAGTCAGGGCGGTTGCTTGCACCGATTGCTGCCTCGCCAGACTTTCGCAAGGTCGATCATTGGATTTCCTTCTGCTATTACTCGGACGATCTTGGCAAGAGCTGGAAGAAATCGCAGTCCGAAATCGACCTTCCCAAGCGCGGCGCCATGGAACCTGGATTGGTCGAGCTTCGTGACGGATCGGTGATGATGATTATCCGGACCCAGATGGGCTCCATTTACAAGAGCTACTCGAAAGACGGCGGTGTGGCATGGACTGCTTCAGAATCCCTGGGCCTGGTCGCACCTGTTGCACCCGCCACTGTTGCGCGCATACCCAAGACCGGAGATCTGCTGATCGTATGGAACAATGCCCCTGACAAGCGCACGCCGTTGACCACCGCCATTTCCAAAGACGACGGCAAGACCTGGGATTACGTCCAAAACCTTGAAAACGATCCCCGCTTTGCTTACGCGTACACCAGCGTCTTGTTCGATGGGGACTGGGCACTTCTCTCTTACTGGGTACATCAGCGCACTTCTGAGGGACATCTAATCTCACTCAAAATTGCCGCCATGGAAATTGACTGGTTCTACCAATGAATCGGACAGAAAGGGACGGATTCCAAACTTTCTTTGCACGACCGGGTGCTGTGAGCACATGACCTGGCGGTGCGATTATGAAAGATTACCCCTTGAAGCTGTGGATCCACGTCGGTGGGCTTCAACAGGAAGGACCTGTGAGTCTCTGGTGTAGCGTCCGTTCTCAGAACGGACCAGCCGCTCGAGCGGCCTCTACAATTTTTCACACCTCCCTCTAGTAAAGGGGAAGTCTTGCATGGCTTCGAAGTGACTTTGAAGGAGAATCGATGGCGAAGTCGATCTCAACGGTCTTGATTTGTCTTCTGATGCTTATGACAACTCTCTCACCAGCAAGTCCCGTTCTCAGTTGGAAGGAAGGAAAGAAGCTCGCTCTCGCAAAGGGAGGCTACGCCTCGGGAATCTTCGACGGAAAGCTCCTTCTGGCTGGAGGAACTCATTGGAAGGACGACACGAAGCTTTGGACCAACGCGGTCGTGGCCTACGATCCTACCCGGGATCAATGGCAAGTTTTCCCGCCCCTGCCAAAGGCACTGGCCTACGGCGCCTCTGCAGTGGATGAAGCTGCTTTCTATTTCCTGGGAGGGGCAGGACCCGAGAACCTTGAGCGTGCTGGTTACCGACTCAAACGTCAAGGCAGCGCCTATCGATGGGAAGAGTTTACCCAGCTTCCGGTGGATCGCGCTTACTCGCGAGCCGTTGTTCTTGACGGACAGCTGTTCCTCGTTGGAGGCAGCCAGAGTGTGACTGACCTGTCAAAGGCTTCCCGAGCGCTATTGAGTTTGTCATTAAAGAAGCCCAATGCGACCTGGAAGACGCTGCGTCCGATGCCAGGCGAAGGGCGTGCGGTCTTCGCGGCAGCCAGCTGCAACGGCAAGCTTTATGTGTTTGGAGGCTGTCTGGTCGATGGCGGGGAAGTGCGGAATCTGGCTTCAGCCTATCAGTACGACCCTGGCGCCGATCAGTGGACGCGCTTGCACGATGTGCCTGCACCTACGCGTGCCTGGAGCGCCAGTTCTGCCGACGGCCGTTTCATCTTTCTGTTTGGCGGTTACTCCAACTCGCCGGACCCAAAGGCCTCAACGCAGAACGGTCAATTTGAAAATAGAGTGTATCGCTACGATACAGAGCGCGATGCCTACCACGAAATGTCTCCCCTGCCCTTCGCCAATGCCGACATGTCCTTTCACTTCTTGAAAAGCGCCTTTTACGGGGCCGGTGGAGAACCGCTACAGAAGGCTCGCGCAGCCTGGACGTTCATTGGCCAGCTGCAGGACGGGCCGCGATAGGACCTTTCGCCGGCTCCCCTCGACCGAGCGAGGGGAGCTGTAAAGAATTGTAGAGGCGGCTCTCAGAGCGGCGGGTCCTTTCTGAGAACGAGCGCTACACCAAAGACTTACAGTTGCTGGCTTCCGAAGCCCACCGAAGTGGATCCATTTTTTTACAGCTTCATCAGAACACTCTCGAGAACATTCAACCGTGCGCTCGGTCTGTACTTCTCAATCGCCATGAAAGAGCTCGACAAAGTAGCCAAGCAAGACATGTCACGAGTCGACCAGAGAGATTGGACGGCCTTGACCTTGGGTGAGCGTATCCGCCAGATTGAAGTGGACGGATACCTGGTGCTTCCTGGCGTTCTCACACCTGAGCACATTGCGCTCCTCAAAGAAGAAACGGCCCGGCTGGAAACCAAGGCCGTGGATTACAGCGTTCACCAGCAGATACGACCTCAAGTGCAGTTCGCTGGGGGCGCCATCACTGAACTCATCGCGCATCCGCCAACCTTGTCGTTTCTGCGAGATTTGTTCGGAGAAGAAATCATCTTCATGTCGTATGCCTATGCACGGTCGGAACCCGGTCATCCAGGAATCAGTCTCCACACGGACGGCCAGCCCTATGGCTCACGGATTTTCGGATTCGAAGGTAGCTGCCCCTATCTCGTACGAGTCTTGTACTACCTGGATGACTTGACTCCCGAAGTGTCTCCCTTTCGTGTTGTGCCCAGATCACACCTGGCTATGCACGCGGACGCTAATCCTTACAAACGGTACGCATCTCATCCTGAAGAAGTGATGGTACCGGTCAAAGCGGGCTCAGCCGTACTCATCAACCATCGTGTCTTCCATGGCAATTTTCCGAATACCGGCACCCGCGGGCGTGAAATGCTGGCCATTGCCTATCGTCCGGCTTGGGCAGGCCCCGTCAGCGACGTCACTTCCTGGAATCCAGCGGATCTCGAAGCACTTCCTGAGTCTGTGCGCTGCTTTTTTGCCGATCGCAACACGCGGCATTGGGATTTCGCAGGGGGAAACAAGCCGGCAAACATGGCCCGTGTCGCGCCGGGAATGAACCCCAGCCGCTGGGAGAGACGGTAGGCAATGCTCACGCAGTTGTGGGCCGCCCATGTTTCCGGAAACCGCTCGCGCTTAGGGAACTAGACATGAAAGCAACCCTTCGCATTTGCTGGTCCATCCTTTTGTTTGCAGGTCTGTCTCTAGCACAATCGGCGGAGAAGGCCGCAAAGGCCGCCGAACGCTGGACTCATCCTCTCGCCAAGCCGCTACCAACCCTCAAGATGGGCCCGTTCATCCGGCTTGCAAACCAGGACATTCTGACAGTGCACGAGACAGAGGTTCTCACGAGCCCTGACGAAGGAAAAACCTGGATATCATGGCCGCTCTTCAAAGAAGGTCAGAACTTCAAAGTCAGTCGGGAGCGGGCCATTCTTCGGACGCGCAAAGGGACATTGGTTCTGGTCTTCTTGAATCTGGCTGAGCTGAAGTGGGGCTGGGACTCTGAGAAGAATCAGCCCATTGATGGTATCCAGGCAAACGTCTGGGTCGCCCGCAGCTTCGACGAAGGCAAGACGTGGCCCGAGCTTCAGCTGGTTCAGAAGGGCTATTGTGGCGCCGTCCGCGACATGATCCAGACCCGCGGTGGTAATCTCGTGTTCGTTGCCCAGGATATGGTTCCCAAGCTGGCGCGCAGCATTACGCAAATGTACGTCTCCAGAGATGACGGAGCGACGTGGCAGGCCAGCAATATGCTGGATCTGGGAGGCCGTGGTCATCACGACGGCGCGATCGAAGGCACGGTCGAGGAATTGAAAGACGGCCGGCTCTGGTTGCTGGTGCGAACGAATCTCGATCGCTTTTGGGACGCCTTTTCCGAAGATGGAGGCTTGACGTGGCGCGTTTTTCGTCCCAGCCAGATCGTTGCCAGCAGTTCTCCCGGAATGCTGAAGCGCCTCAAGAGCGGCCGGCTCGTTCTCATCTGGAACCAGCTCTATCCCGAAGGGCAATCGAGTTACGAACGCCGCGGTGGTCTCTGGTCAAATCCCGCAGGCAGTTGGAATCGGGAGGAACTGTCCATCGCGTTCTCGGATGATGAAGGTCGTTCGTGGAGCAAACCGGTCGTGTTCACCAAAGAGGAGCGCAAGTGGCTTTCCTATCCTTATCTCTTTGAGGCCAGCCCTGGCAATCTGTGGGTCACCACCATGCAAGGTGAAGTGCGGTTGCAGCTGCGCGAAGGAGATTTTCTGGCAAAGTGATGCGCAATAGTTTTCCCCTTCAACCTCGATCCTTCACCCCCTGCTTTGTTCTGATCTGGTTTCTGGCGGGTGCCTGCGCAGCTCTTCCGGCCGGGAAAATGCTGACTTTGGTTGCATTCGGAGATTCAACGACTGCGTTACGCGATCATTTGGAGGTTTATCCCTCCCTTCTGGAAAGAGAGCTTGCCGCGAAAGGCCTCGCAGCCCGGATTTTGAATGCAGGAGTTCCCGGAAATAACACCGGCGACGCGGCCCGGCGGTTTCAAAGAGACGTTCTCGACCACAAACCCGATCTCGTCATCCTGCAGTTTGGAATCAACGATTCTGCCATCGATGTCTGGAAGCAGCCACCGGCCGACCAGCCCAGGGTTGCGCTTGCAGAATTCAGGGGTCACCTTCGTTTCTTTGTCAAAACCCTGAAGAGCCGAGGCGTAAAGGTCATCCTGATGACGCCCAACCCGCTGCGGTGGACTCCCCGTTTGCGAGAACTCTATGGCAAACCTCCTTACAACCGTGAAGACCCAAATGGCATGAATCGACTCCTCACGCCCTATGCCGGCGCGGTTCAGGGAATCGCCCGGCGGGAGAAAGTCCCCCTCGTCGATGTGGGGCAGGCTTTCCGAGACTATGCTCGCGAGAATGGCTCATTGGACGACCTGCTCCTCGATGGCGTGCATCCGAATCAGACAGGACATCAAATCGTCGCCACCTTGTTAAGCAAAACGGTTGTCGATCTCTTGCGCCCTCGGTAGCAGGTGCGGCACTTGGGCGGTGCCACACTTTTCGCGGGAGCACGGCTCAGGAAACATCACAAGCGACCAAATCATGGAACCTTATCGAATTGGGATTGCCGGATTTCTTCACGAATCCAATACCTTCCTTCCCGTGCCGACCACGCGGTCTCATTTCGAGCAAGCCAGCCTCACGCGCGGTGAAGCGCTGCTGCATCGATGGTCGGGAAGCCGTCACGAACTCGGTGGCTTTCTGGAAGGCGCGCAGACCCACGGGTTCCAGCCGGTCCCGTTGCTGGCCACCTTCGCCATACCCGGCGGAACCATTGAACATACGGCTTTCGAAGAACTGATCGGCATGATGATCAGTGACGTGAAGTCAGCGCTGCCACTCGATGGCTTGCTGGTTGCATTGCACGGAGCTACGGTCGCTGAGCGTTTTCCGGATGCGGATGGTGAGGTCCTGCGGCGACTGCGCGAAGTCCTGGGGCCTGCTGTTCCTATCCTCATGACCCTTGACTTACATGCCAATGTCTCACAACAGATGATCGCTCATACCAATGCCTCGGTGTTTTATCGCTCCAATCCACACCTGGATCAACGGGAGCGAGGCCTCGAAGCAGCAAGCCTGATGGCACGGACCCTTCGGGGAGAGATCTCTCCGGTCCAGGCGATCGAAACGCCTCCGCTGCTGGTCAGCATCGCCAGACAGCACACTGAAGAACAACCGGCCAGGGGGCTCTACGATGACCTGCAATCGGTCCTGCAATGGCCAGGAATCCTGTCAGCCAGCGTGGCCATGGGTTTCTACTATGCAGACGTCGCAGAAATGGGAGCTTCCTTTCTGGCCGTGTCTGATCGAGACCCCAAGCTGGCACGGAAGGCAGCAAGCTGGATGGCTCGGCGTGCCTGGGAACGCCGCCAGGAGTTCCAGGGTCAATTACCAAGTCCCGAAGCGGCGGTGCGTCAGGCCAGGCTTGCCAGCGAAGGTCCGGTGGTGTTGATGGATGTTGGAGACAACGTGGGCGGGGGCAGCCCGGCCGACTCGACTGTTCTCATTGCCGAGGTGCTGAAGCAACAGGCTTCGAATGCCCTCGTTGTCCTCTGCGACCCCGAAGCGGTACAGGCATGTATTCGGGCAGGTGCCCGCCAGGAGGTTGATCTCGAGGTTGGTGGGAAAACGGACCGGCAGCATGGCGAGCCCGTTCGCCTGCAAGGCCGGGTTCGCTTGGTTTCCGATGGGCTCTTCACTGAAACCAAGGTCCGCCACGGCGGGTGGGGAGACTATGATCAGGGACTGACGGCAGTGGTCGAGACCGTCCAACAACACACCTTCGTTCTCACCAGTCGGCGAATGGCCCCCATGAGCCTGGAACAGATTCTCAGCCTTGGCATCAAGCCCGAAACGAAGCAGATTCTGATCGTGAAAGGTGTGGTTGCTCCCCGCGCTGCTTACGCGCCCGTTGCACGGAGCCTAATTCTCGTCGACACACCGGGCGCCACCAGTGTCAATCCGGCCAACTTCAATTTCAGGAACCGCCGTCGGCCGCTCTATCCACTGGAACCCGATGCGGAATACGGATCGCGTCTGTGAAATCTCCTCACACAGAAGGGTTCTTGCGCATCGGAGTGCCAGCTGGCTGGACCCCGGCTTCCAAAGGGCTGATGTAAGAAGGGCTGCGATTAAGTAACAACTCCATCCACATATCCCTAACCGCCTCCTGGTCGCTGGAAGCGGAACATCAATTTAAGGGAGCTTTCATGAGACCACGACTTTCTATCTGGTTTTGTTTCACCCTGGCCCTGGTGAGCACTCTGGCATCCGCTGAAGATGCCCTCCGCATTGGCTCCCGGCTGGAGTTGCTTGTGGACGAACACCTCATCGAGCACAAGAAGGGAGTGGCTCTGCGTCTGCATCAGCCCACGGCACGAAATGTCGCCCTGACAACCGATGCGCCTTGGGAGGGCAATGCATGTCACTACCGGTCCGTATTCCAGGACGGTGCCGTGTATCGGATGTATTACAGTGGCCTTCACTGGCAGGAGGGTGGCGAGGCCGAGAAGGCACTGGCAAGTCATCCAGGATTTCTGCTCTACGCCGAAAGCCGGGACGGCATCACCTGGAAAAAGCCTGAGCTGGGACTGGTGAGTTTTGGAGGTTCCTCCCAGAACAACATTCTGCTCGATCCGCAAGCACTGCCGGAAGCTGGTATTGACCCGGCTCATTTTTCAGTGTTCAAGGACGATAACCCGGCCTGCCCGCCGGAAGCCCGTTACAAGGCCTTCATCGTCGGTAAAAAGCCCCGCGGACTCTATCCATTCCAGTCGTCCGATGGTCTTCGTTTTGTTCCGATGCAGAAGACACCGGTCATCACCAAGGGCGCGTTCGATTCGCAGAATCTCGCCTTTTGGGACGCGCTCCGCGGCGAATACCGCGAGTATCATCGCGACTTTCTCGGCAAGCAACGCGGGATTCGCACCGCAACGTCAAAGGACTTTCGCAGCTGGACTGAGCCCATCTGGCTGCAGTTTCCAGGCGCGCCCGATGAGCAGCTCTATACTAACCAGATACAACCCTATGCTCGCGCCCCCCACATGTGGCTAGGCTTTCCGATGCGTTATGTCGATCGGGGTGTCACAGCCGTCACCTACGATCTACCAAATCCAAATCTTCGCAAACTTCTGGTGGCCCTGAATCCTCGTTATGGAACCACAGTCACCGACGGTCTGTTCATGAGCAGCCGCGACGGGGTCTCATTCAAGCGGTGGAGCGAAGCTTTCATTCGTCCAGGCTTGGAAGGAGAAGGTCAAAGCCGGTGGTTTTACGGCGACAACAGCCCGGCTTGGGGCCTGATTGAAACCCGCTCGGAACTGGCACCGGAGCTCAAAGAGCTGTCGTTGTTTGCCACGGAAGGCTACCGTAGCGGCACGAGCTTGAATGTTCGGCGATATTCCATCCGTCTGGACGGATTTGTTTCCGTGCAGGCCTCATTTCAAGGTGGAGAATTTATTACCAAGCCTGTCATCTTTGATGGAAGCCGGCTCGTGTTGAACTTCTCAACATCCGCGGCGGGTAGCATCCGGGTCGAACTTCAGGAACCTTCGGGCCAGCCGATCACTAGCTACGGGTTGGCCGACAGTCCCGAGATTTTTGGCGATTCGCTGGAACGCACTGCTCGATGGAATGGAGGGATGGATGTCAGCCGTCTGGCAGGCCGGCCGCTAAAGCTGAGATTTGTCCTCAAGGACGCAGATCTTTACTCGTTTCGATTCCGCTAGCCCAACTTTCGCAGTTGGTGGAGTTTTGGATGGCCAAGTAGTTTGTTTTCAGTCACGGTCTTCCAAAAGTCTTCACTACAGTTTTAACTGTTTGAGGCCCTCCCAGCTTTGTTTGGC
>Ga0187892_10001401_pt1 | contig 55159 bp, 55 predicted proteins | sample MA1701073metaG_FD_139345 | JGI IMG/M metagenome (GOLD analysis project Ga0187892, IMG submission 139345) | Bio-ooze microbial communities from a basaltic lava cave in the Kipuka Kanohina Cave System on the Island of Hawaii, USA - MA170107-3 metaG ...
GTGCGCCGAGTAGTCGCATCCCCTGGATCATCGGCGGCACAGCAACAGCAGCACTTCTCATCCTCGTCGTTGCTCAACGGCTCAACGTCGCCACGCCGCCGAACACACCAAGCACACCGTCGACAGAAGCGCCTCCCAGCGTACGAGCACCCGATATCTCGCAGATGTCTCCGCGCGAGCGGGCGGCACGACTCTTTGATCGCATCATGCGACTCAACGAGGAAGGAAAGCGCGACAGCGTGCAGCTCTTCGCCGCGATGGCGATCCCTGCCTACCAAGCGCTCGAGCCGCTCGACGATCATCTGCGCTATGACCTCGGTCGCGTGGCGCTCGTAGCGGGGCGGCTCAATCTCGCGCAGGCGCAGCGTGACACCGTACTGAAAGCACAGCCGCATCACTTGTTAGGCCTGATCCTCGCCGCACAGATCGCAGAAACCCGCGGCGACTCGGCGGCTGCGCTGCGTTTCCGCAGCCGTATCGTTTCCGCTGAAGCACGCGAGCGCGCCAAGGGTCTCGAAGAATACACGCTGCACGACGCCGATATCCGTGCCGCAATTGCCGCTGCACGGCAACCTCGTTAGGCACTTCTCATGCTCGCCTCTGTGAAACCCACCACGACAATCCGCGTCTGCCACAGTCCCGACTCGGACGACGCGTTCATGTTCTACGCGCTCGCCGAAGGCTTCATCGACACTGAAGGCATTCAGTACGTACACGAGCTGCAAGACATCGAGTCGCTCAATCAGCGCGCGTTGCGCGGTGAGCTGGAGGTCACCGCGGTGTCGATTCATGCGTACGCGTATCTGGCCGATCGCTACGCCCTACTCCCACACGGCGCCTCGATGGGCGATCGCTACGGTCCGCGCCTCGTCGCACGTCAGCCTATGACGCAGAGCGACATCGCCGGCGCCCGCATCGCCATTCCCGGCAAACTGACGAGCGCCTATCTCGCATTGCGTCTCTTTCAGCCGAACTTCGAGCCGGTCGTTCGCCCCTTCGACACCATTGAAGACGCCGTGCTGAATGGCGACGTCGATGCTGGCCTCCTCATTCATGAAGGCCAGTTGACCTTCAGCGATCGTGGCCTCCGCCTGATCGCAGACCTCGGTGCCTGGTGGTACGACGAGACGAAGCTTCCACTCCCTCTCGGCGGCAATGTGGTGCGCAAGGACTTGGGAGCGCCGCTCATCAGCAAGATTTCACGTCACTTGCGCGCCAGCATCGCGCACTCGCTCTCGCACCGCGAGCGAGCGCTCGATCATGCCATGCGCTACGCACGTGGACTCGATCGCTCGAAAGCAGACGCTTTCGTGGGCATGTACGTGAACGACTGGACGCTCGACTATGGCCCGCGGGGACGCCAGGCGGTCTCGCTCTTCTTGAAACGCGGCGTCGAAAACGGGATCATTCCGCACACCGTACAAATCCAGTTCGTTGACGCCTAACGCGCGGTAGGTCCATGGGGAGTCTAGGAGGCGACTCTGTCGTCCCTGCTGATCAGCTTCTAGGCGAGCCTGATCGACGCCGCATTCTCGTCGTCGACGATGAAGCGCCGCTGCGTGATGTATTGTCGCGTTTCCTCAAGTCCCGTGGCTACGTCGTGCAAACCGCCGCCGACGGCGGCGCCGCGATTCGCGAGCTGCGGTCGCAGCAATACGCGTTGCTCCTCTCCGACGTGCGCCTTCCCGATGCATACGGCATACAGCTCATCGACGCGGCCCACGCGCATGACCCGGACCTCGCTGTCATCCTCTTGACAGGATACCCAGACGCCGCTGTAAAGACAGCCGCGTACGAGGCCGGCGCGATGGATTACCTAACGAAGCCGGTTCCGTTGAATGAGTTGGAGCAGGCAATCGAGCGCGCCCTCGCGCGTCGCACGCTCGCGCGCGAACGCCGCCAACTCGAATCCTTCATCGAGCGCGAGCTAGCCAAGGAAACTGCGGAGTTCACTCGCCAACTCGACTCGCGAGCCGTCGCCGTCGCCGAATCGCTCGCGCGGCTCTGCGCGATGTACGAGAGCTCGTACGGATTCCTGACAGGAACGTCGACGCGCGTTGCGACGGTGGCGAGCGTGCTCGGCCACGACATGGGCCTGCCGCCCTCCACGGTGGACGACATAAAGGTTGCGGCAACGGTGCGCGACGTTGGATTGATCGGCGTGCCACACGAATTGATTACACGACCAGGACCACTTGGAGCGGAGGAGTTTGAACGCATCAAGCAGCATGTGCGTATCGGTGTCGATCTGCTCACGCCGTTAGGCTTCGCGCCCGACGTCATCGACTTCGTGCACACGCACCACGAACACTTTGACGGCAGCGGCTATCCGCGACGCCTCGCGGGAGGTGCGATTCCGCTCGGCGGCAGGATCCTCTGTGCCGCCGAGACGTTCGTCGCTCTCATCTCGCATCGTCCGTTTCGTCCGGCGATGACAACGGACGAAACGCTCGCGTATCTCACGTCACATGTGGGCGGTCTGGTTGACCCCGACGTGTACGAAGCTCTCGTTCGCGCCGTCCGCGAGAGTCATATCCTGGGACTCGGCGCGTAGCTGTACTTGACGATCGGCGCGTCCTGTCTTACTAGGGGACTCTCTATGCCCGCGCGCTTTATGAGCCGCGGTCCTAACAGCGCCATCAGGTTCAACTACATACACGCCGCGAGTCCCGCGAGCCCCAGCACTGCAGGAGGATTCCCATGCCACGTCGCGATCACACCGATGCGACGCTGCGATTCGGTGACGATGACGAGATGGAAGATCTCGGCTACGGCCGGACGTACGACGATGATGAAGAGGACGAAGAAGGCTGGAGCTCGACGAAACCCGATTCAGACCTTTGGGACGAGCCTGAAGACGCCGCGCTAGAGGATGATGAGGAAGGGGTTCCTGGCGAGCGCGAGGTCGGTGAGGACGAAGAAGGGATGGACGACGAAGTAGGCGATCTCTTCGGCGAAGACTCGCCCCGGCGCGGCCGCAAGCGATCGGCGCCGGTTGCCCCACCGACAATTACTCCGGCTGCACCTGCGGCTGCGCCAGCAGCTGCGGCGGTAGCAGGTGCAGCGGCGGCAGCAGCAGCGAAGAAGGCGCAGGCTAAAGCCGCCGCGCCCAAAGCTGCGAAGAAAGCAGCACGTCCTGCCGCTAAGAAAAAGCCGGCCGCCAAGCAGACCGCGAAAAAGGCAGCAAGGAAAGCGGCCAAGCCCTCAGCCAAGAAAAAGGCTCCGGCTAAGAAGGCAGCCAAGAAGAAGGCAGCAAAGAAGTCCACAACCAAAGCGCGTAAGCACAAGTAGCGGCGGGCAGCCCGCGCATGGCTGACTCACCGGTCGGGGTCCTGCGCACGCATGCGCGCCTCGCGCCGTGGAACGCGCGCGGTTTGGCCGCGCACGTTGCAGCGCTTGTCGACGCTGCGGGCGTACGTCCGACAAACGCTTCCGCACGCGTAGCACCGACAGCGCGAGCCGTCCGCTTCTATGTCGCGCATCGTCTTCTCGACCGCCCCGAGGGCGCTGGAACGGCCGCGACATACAATTACAGACACTTCTTGCAACTGCTTGCAATAAAGCTTCGGCAGCGAGAAGGCCTAACGCTGGAAGCGATCCAGCGAGAGATGCACGAGCTGACAGGCGACGCGCTCGAACGTCGCGTCGCACAATCGCTCGCGCCGACGCTCCTCACAGGTACTCCGGCAGCCGCACAACACGACGACGAGCCGTTCGTACCTTGGCGTCGCGTGCTCATCGCGGATGGTGTGGAGCTGCACGTCCGCGAGGATGCTGTCGCCGCGCACGATGACGCCGTGCTGGCCATGCGCGAAGCGCTGCGCACCGTCCTCGGTCGTTCAGCGACTCGATGAATGGAGAGTTCAAGGGCCGTACAGTCGTACTGACGGGGTTCGGACGGCCTGGCCAGGTTGGCGAGACAATAGCGCAGACTTTTGCGCGCGCAGGCGCGCACCTGGTTCTGGTCGATCGCGATGCCGACGATGCGGATGCGCGCGCGGCCGAGCTTCGCTCGTTAGGCGTTGGCGTGCGTCACTACGAATGCGATCTGTCCGACGTCGCCGCGGTAACTGAGCTCGTTGCCAAGATCGACGCGGTCGCACCGGACGGTGTGCACGCGCTCATGTGCGTCGCCGGTGGTTTCGCGATGAGCGGTCCCGTGGCGGACAGCGATCCCGCAGTCTTCCACAAGATGATCGCGATCAACCTCACGACGGCGTACCTAACGACACGTGCTGTCCTGCCGCTGTTGCGTCGCGCGGGGGGCGGCATTGTGTACTTCAGCGCCGCGGCCGTTCTCCCCGGAGGCTCCGGTGCGCGCATGTCGGCGTACGCGGCGGCGAAGTCCGGAGTCTCCATGCTCATGCGCGCCGTCGCCGCGGAAGAGGCGGAGCACGGCGTGCGCGCGAATGCGCTCGCCCCCACGATGATCCGCACGGCGACCAATGAGGAGAGCATGGGAAGCAATAAGCGCTACGTCGAACGCGAACAGATCGCAGACATCGCGCTCTACCTTTGCTCCGATGCAGCACGCGCCATAACGGGACAGGTCATTCGTCTCGATGCCTGACGAGACACTTGCCTTACGAGTGGCTGGGCGGCACCTTCTCTCGTTATGAAACACGCCGCGCCGCGCCGAATGGCCGCGCGCGTCATTCCGCTCGACCGCGCTCTCGAAGCGCTCCCCGTCTTCCGGCTCAGTGACTCGGCCGATGATGCGGCCATCACCTACTCCCCGGAACGCGGTGGCCGTTGGCGCGTCCTGCCCAGCCCCGGCGATCGCCTCCCGGGTACCTTCGACCAGGACGTTTACATCGAGATCTGTCGTCGATTCGTCGAGGCTGCCTCGCCCGGCGATGGCAATGTCTCGTTTACTCTCCACGCCTTTCTCCGATCGATCGGCCGGCGAGCCGACGGTCGCACGTATGAGCAGCTGCGCTCAGCGCTCAACAGGCTGCAACGCACCTCACTTGAATCGTCAGGCACCTACTGGAATGCCGCTTCCAACGCCCGCTTCGAGGGGCGGTTTAGCATTCTCACCTCGGTGTCGATCGATCGTCGCCGCGTTGCGGATCGAGATCAGCTTCCACTGTTCCCAGCATTCGCGTCACCAGAACCCGGTGATGCGACGATCACACTCTCGCCAATCATCCGCGGCAACCTCGGTGCGGGATTCATATCATCACTATCAGTTCAGCACTACCAGGCGCTCTCGTCGCCAGTCGCTCGGCGACTTTACCGCCTCCTGGAAGTCGCGCGCTCTGCCAGCCAAGCGACTTGGAGCTGTTCGCTCGAGGCTCTTGCGGAGCAGCTGCCCTTGCTGCAACGCTATCCTTCCCACCTTCAGCGAGTGTTGCAGCCCGCTCACGAAATGCTGTTGGCGTCGGGCATCGTTCGAGATGTGCAAACTTCGCGCAGCGAGCTGGGGTGGGAGGTCACATATTCGCTGGCGCCGCGTGGGCACGCCTCCGGCACTATTTCTGGCTAATGGTGCTTTGTTTCTCGCAGTCGTAGGTGGCTTTGCATCTGGCAACTGTCTTGCGATGTTACGGAACACAGGTCGTGTAGTCTGCGTATCTGGTGGAATCTGCTTCACTTAACTGGTAGACGTTGATGACTCCGCTCAAGAAGGCCGCGCTGGCCGGTGCGATCCTCGTCCCGCTTGTCGCCGGGGCGTTCATGATTCAGGACCGCGCGGTCGCCGATGGCGGTCGCCTTTTTGGCCAGGTGCTCGACCTCGTGCAGCACCGATTCGTTGATTCGGTCCAAGCACCGGACCTCTATGAAAAGGCGGCGCGGGGCCTGGTTAACCAACTTCAGGATCCGTACTCCGAGCTGCTTTCGCCAAAGCAGCTGTCTGAATTCACGAAGAACACCGGTGGCCGCTACGGCGGCATCGGAATGTCGATCGAAGAGCAGCCGGGTCGCGGTGTCATCGTCGCCAAAGTCTTCCCTGGTACTCCAGCCGAGCAGGCCGGCATCCATGAAGGAGACATGATCGTTGGCATCGACACTGCAGACACGCGTAAATGGACTAGCGCCAAAGTCGCCGCCAACATCACGGGCGTTCCGGGCTCGAAAGTCCAAGTGACGTTCGCGCGGCCCGGTGTGGCCGAGCCTATCAAGCAGGCGTTCACGCGCGCCGTTATTCATGTCCCCGCCGTCCCGTACGCGCTGATGTACGACGGCAGCATCGGCTACGTCAAAGTTCAAGGCTTCAACGAGACAGCTGCGCGCGAAGTCAGCACAGCGATACGCCGCCTAACGGGCGAAGGGATGAAGGGGCTCGTCCTCGATCTGCGCACCAATCCCGGCGGTTACCTCGAGCAGGCGCTCGAGATGAGCAACCTGTTCCTGAATCAGGGACAGGAGATCGTCAGCGTCCGCGGTCGCAACGTGGAGCCGCAGGTGTACGTCGCGCGTCAGCGGCCGATCGCCCCGACTGTGCCGCTCGTCATCCTTACCGACCAGCTGAGCGCTTCAGCATCTGAGATCGTCGCCGGTGCGCTGCAAGACCATGATCGCGCGCTTCTCATCGGTACCACGTCTTTCGGTAAGGGGCTCGTGCAGACGCTGTTCAACCTGGACGGCGGCTACGCGCTCAAGATGACGACGCAGAAGTGGTACACGCCGAGTGGCCGCTCCATTCAGAAGGATCGCAAGCTTGGCCCCGATGGTCAGCTCATTGACGCTGTCGATTCGGTTGAGAGCGATTCCGCGCGCAAGGCTCGCCCGCAGTATAAGTCCGACGCGGGACGCGTTGTGTTTGGTGGTGGCGCCATCACGCCGGACGTGATCGTCAAGCCTGATACGTTCTCCACAATCGAACAGGAGTTCCGTCGTTCGATGGCCCCGAAGGACCGTGAGATGTACGTCGTGCGCTACGAGATGGCGCAGGAACTCAAGCCCACGGTCAAGCCTGACTTCACGGTCTCGCCGCAGTGGCGCGACGATTACTACCGTCGCGTCAAAGCGCGTGGCGTTGAGATCGATCGCGCGACGTGGGACAAGGTTCCGCGCTACATCGACCGACAGCTGGAGCTCGCTATCGCGCGCGTAGCATTCGGCGATTCCACGATGGCGCGACGCACGCTGGTTGATGACGTGCAGCTGCGTACGGCGTTAGACTTGTTGCGCAAGGGACAGACGCAACGCGAGCTCTTCGCAATCGCGCTGCCGAGCAAACAATAGCCTAACCTAACGATGCAGGTTCAAAAGCTCGTCGCGACCGCCGCCCTAGGGGCGGCGGTTTCGTTCTCAGCCTCTTTCGCTTTGGCGCAGTCGCGCGACGTACGGATTGCGTCGGAGTCAGGTGAGACGCACCTCGGCAACATCCGTCAGCTGACCTTCGGCGGTCAGAACGCCGAAGCGTACTGGAGCGGCGACGGGCAATGGATCACCGTGCAGTCCACGCTCGCCGGCATGGCCTGCGATCAGCAGTTCGTCATGCGCGCCGACGGTAGTGATCGCCATCGCATATCCACCGGCCGCGGCAAGACAACCTGCGGCTGGTTCATTCCTGGATCGAATCGCCTGCTCTTCGCGTCGTCTCACGCACACGATTCCACCTGCCCACCGCGCCCGGATCCATCGCGCGGATACGTTTGGCCTCTCGATAAGTTCGATCTCTACACCGTCGCTCGCGACGGCGCGGATCTGCGGCGCCTCACGAATTACAACACGTACACGGCCGAATCTGTCGTGTCTCCCGACGGCACGCGCATCGTCTTCACATCGCTCAAAGACGGCGATCTCGATATCTACGTGATGAACATCGACGGGACCAACGTGAAACGCCTGACCAATACGCCCGGATATGACGGCGGGCCGTGGTGGTCGCCGGACGGAACGAAGATCGTGTACCGCTCGCATCATCCTTCCGATTCAACGGAGCTGGCGCAGTACAACGCGCTGCTGAAGGACGGTCTCGTTCGGCCCAGTAAGGTCGAGCTTTTCGTGATGAACGCGGATGGCAGCGATCAGCGGCAAATCACCAAACTCGGCGGCGCCAACTTCGGACCGTCTTGGACAGTCGATGGCCGTAAAGTCATTTTTGCGTCGAATTACAAGAATCCCCGGTCACGCAACTTTGACTTGTTCCTCGTAAACCTCGACGGGACCAGTCTTGAGCAAATCACCACACACGGGGAGTTCGATGGCTTCCCTATGTTCAGCCCCGACGGAAGGAAAGTGATGTGGGCCTCGAACCGGAACGGCAAAGAGGCCGGTGAGACGAACATCTTCGTCGCGGACTGGCGCCCTTAACGCTTTGAGCTGCTGTCAGCCGCCGGCTGTTAGCTGGAAGCTGATGGCTTTAGTTGGACCACCGGACGGGGTCTGCCGCGCAGGCCAATTCGTCAATACAATGAGCCGCCCCTTATTTCGCGCGGCCTTTCAATGTCGTTCATCCCCGCAATACTCGGCGTCATCGCCCTCTACATCCTGGCGAAGTCGGTAAAGATCATCGGCCAAGCCGAAGTAATCGTCGTTGAACGACTCGGACGCTTTCATCGTGTGGCGCGCTCGGGGCTCAATTTCCTGATCCCGCTCATCGAGCGGCCAAAAACACTCGACGTGCGCTACTTCGAGGCCGACGTGACGGGAATCAAGAAGGTCACCTCGGGATCGACATCGCGAATCGATCTGCGCGAGCAGGTTCTGAACTTTCCCAGTCAGCCGGTCATCACGAAAGACAACGTGACGATCGACATCGATGCCGTCGTTTACTATCGCGTAGCCGATCCTCAGAAGGCCACGTACGCCGTTCAGAATCTTCCGTACGCGCTCGAGACCCTAACGCGCACGACGCTAAGAAATATCGTGGGCGAGATGGAGCTCGACTCGACGCTTGCGAGTCGCGAAGTCATCAACCGGCGCATGCGCGAGGTCATCGAAGAAGCCTCGTTAGGCTGGGGCGTCGACGTCACGCGCGTCGAACTGCAGGCCATCGAGCCTCCGCACGACATTCAGCAATCGATGGAGCTACAGATGCGCGCCGAGCGCGAACGCCGCGCGACGGTCACGCAAGCCGAGGCGACCAAGCGCGCCGCGATCCTCGAAGCCGAGGGCGTGCGCGAGTCGCAAATCCTCCGCGCCGAAGCGGAGAAACAGGCCGCGGTGCTACGCGCCACCGGTCAGGCGGAGGCGCGCCTCAAAATGGCCGAAGCAGAAGCCGAAGCCATCCGCCGTATCGGCGACGCGCTTCCTGCTGAGCACGTCGGGATGTACCTGCTCGGACAAAAGTACATCGAGAACCTGCCCGCCCTGACGCAGGGCAAAGGCACGACGTTTTTCCTGCCCGCAGAAGCAAGCGGCGTTATGGCCGCGTTAGGCGGACTTCGTGAGATGCTGCGCGCACACGTAGGCGAAGGCGGCGGCGAGACGAAGCCAACAGCACGGGCCACAGTTCGCGCAGTGGGGGACGGCGGTCAGCGGAGTGGGGAGTGACGCCAGGTCCCGTCTCTCTGGAACGCGCGGAACGCATCGCTCGGTCGCACGCCTGCACCCACTGTCGCGAGTACAGCTTCAAGCGAATCGCCGTGCGTCCAGCTCCCAAGTCGCTGCGTGAGGAGTTCAAAGCCGTCTGGCACGTGACGCGAGTCTGCGGAGTGTGCGGGCTCGAGAGCGAACTCGGCATCGACGTGAACGGCGATCTCGTCTACGAGACGTAGCGCGCGAAGCCACTTCCAGCACCGTTTATATTCCTCGCTACGGGTTACGCTCACGCGTGCCCTGCATCACTGCGTCGCAAGTGCTTGGTAAGGAACCTTGCTAGGTGGCTTGCGTACAACGCTCTTGCCTTCCTGCGCGTTCACCATTTCGGTCTCCGCGGCGAGGCATAGGAAGCGAGGTTCGCTTCTATGAGCGTTCGAGGTGCGGAGATCTGGTTCCTTTGCGCGAAGGCACGTCAAACTCAGCTACCAACGCCACGTTTTGTGGCGATCAGGTCAGTGGCGCTTCTGTGTCACGACCGTGCTTAGGGTCTGGCCCAAGATCGGCCGCACAGCATTCCCTCTGGAGGTCTCATGCGAAAGCCACGTCCGGCGACGTACAATCCGGCACAGGCTCTACACTTGATTGCGAGCGACCGCACAGGATCGCCACTCAGCTGTCCCTCGTGCTCGGGTCCAATCGAACGCAGCCCAGCAGTTTTTCCTCCGGCGCCTTACTCGCATGTGACGCTCCGCTGCAAGAACTGCGGGCGCCTGGCGAGATACATCGCCGGAGCCGCCTAGCCAGCCAGTTCCCTCTCGACTCTCAGGCTGACGTCTATACAACAGTAGTCCACATCGTCTCATCGCTTGTTCGCGGCGCGCGCAGCTCACAAGAGTTGCGCGCGCTGTCATTTCCTCACCTCGTGATCTGGCAGCTCGGTGAGGAACGTTTTGATCGCCAGCCCCATGTGGGGGAAAGAGGATTTTGTCATGTCACGCATTAACGGCACAGTTAAGTGGTTCAACGACGCAAAAGGCTACGGCTTCATCGCTCGAGAGGGCGGTCCAGACGTGTTTGTGCACTTTAGCGCAATCCAAATGGGTGGCTTTAGGTCGCTCGTTGAAGGAGACAAGGTCGAGTTCGAGATCGTCCAAGGTCAGAAAGGGCCTCAGGCAGCCGACGTCACCAAGGTGGCAGTGTAGGAGCAGTCGCCTAGAACCACGCGGCGAGTGGGCGCCTTGGCCTATTAGGGCCTTGGCGCCCTCCGGCTCTAACCCTCAAGAGAGCTTGTGAACGGTTATTCAGCATCGCCCCGCACGCCGCGTCGAACGCTGTACCGCCGTAACCTTCCAGGCGGCGGTTTTGTGAACATCGAAACGGAGAGCGCAACACCCGAGCACGTATACCGGGCAGTTATTACCGTTGAGCGTCGCTCTGACCCTTCTCGCCGAGACGGCCACCACCCTCCTGTTGTGGCAGTCTCAGAGGGACCAAGCTCACAAGGCGTCTTTCGCCAGCTCGTCGAGATCGCTGCCGACAACATCGCGATCGCTCGCGCCCTGCTTCGATCGCAGGCGGACGGCCGGCCGCGCTTCTAATAAGCCAAAGGGCCCGGCTTGGCCGAGGCGCTGTCACTGTCTAGCTGTCGCGAGTTATCGCGCCGCTGCGATATCGAACGGAATTTCGATTTGGTCAGGGCCCGCTGCGTTTTGAGCCTGGCTGCGAAGCTTCGCCGCCGGATCTTCGCTGACGCCGAGTAGATGCGCCGTTTGGTGATAGAGCCGTAGCGTGTGAATCGGTGCGACGAACGTCCGCGCTCCACCGCGCGCGATTGTCAGCGCTTCGTCACGCACATCGCGCGGTAAAGCGTTCACCAGCGGATGCCTGAGCAAGCGCTGTATGCCCGCTGTGTCACGGGCTACGAGCGCAGCACAAAGAGATTCGAGGTAGGCCAGCATGACCGTCCCGCGCTTTTTGTGTTATTAACACTTTGCAACTAATACGCCTGACGGTCAAGTCCGGTTCCAGTAACGGCGCCGTGTTTGTTTTGTGATGTCGGCCGCCAAGCCGTGGGCGTGAATCAGCCGCGAATACGCGTCTCTCCCAAAAGATCGAATCGAACACCTCGCCGATTCCCGCGACGCCGCCGCGGCGCATACCGGAATAGTTGCGCCGGCCGCCCGCGCCCCTCACTCCGCCATTCATCTGTGGGCTCGACCAACCACGCCGCCTGAAGCGCTCGGCGAAAACTCGCTTTGTGCAGCCGCCGGCCAATCAGCATCTCGTACGTCTGCTGTAGCTCGCTCAACGTGAACTCTGCGGGAAGCAATCGAAACGCGACAGGCGCGTAGTCCATCCGGTCGCGAAGACTCGCAAGCGCGGATTCGAGCATTTCGGCCTGGCGAGCGGGCAACGGCGGTAGATCACTGATCGCATGCCATTCGAATCCTGTCGCTGCGGACGCGCGCGCAGGAACGACACCAACAAAACAGATCGACACATCAGCGTTGACTGCGTGACGTTTGCCAACGCCGAACGCGCCCGCTTGCTCGAACCAGGCAACATCACTTCCAGCAACGTTGCGCATGATACGCCGCGCGACGGCTTCTACTGTCTCACCTTTTTTCGGACCATCGCACGGCAACAGCCAACGCTCTTTCGTTCCGTTGCTCAAAGCACGTGCGAGCAACAGCGTGAGATGCTTGCCTCGCGGTGCGAGCAGCACGAGATCGACTGTGAAGATTGCGCGGCGCGGAAGAGTTCGCGTCGGCGCCGAAGAAGAGCGCTCGCGCATGGAGGCGCGAATAAGTAGCCAATTGCTACTTATGTCAAGGGCCCGTCACGAGTGGACGGGCCCTAATGTTTTCGCGGCGACAATATGCGCCGGTTTGGCTAAGGCGTCAATCGAGCTGAGCGTCGCTCGCCGTCACCAATCGAGTGCAGTGGCGGGATAGAGATCGGAAGTGTCGCCGTGATGTCGATCTCTCCGAGCAACGCGCGTGCTGCTGCGCGCTGAGATGCGACGTGACTCCCCCACGCAATCATGTATGACGGAGCGTCTGGAAGTTGCTGCAACAAGTACGGAGTGCCGAACGTCACGACGACAATGCCTTTTCCCGCACGCTCATTCACAACTTGGCGCATGAACTCCGCGAACGCCGCATCTACGCTGGCTGTCGCAGTTTCCGATGTGATGTTCACATAGTTGCTCACGATCACAATGTCTGCAGCTCGAGAACGTTCTAATGCGCGCGCGAAGCTCGTCCCCGGATCATCTGCAATCACAATGTCGTTCACCACTGGCAGCGAGCGCAGTCGCAGATACGCGTTGAACGCGACACCAGCGCCGAGATCTGTTCGTCGCCCGTATGTAAGCGAGTAGATACGCGGCTGTGCATTCTCGCGCAGGATCGGGACAGCGCTCTTCGTGTCGCGCACGAGCACGACGCCGCGATCAGCGATGCGGTTCGCCAGCGCCACATGTTCACTATCGCCAACGACGCGTCTGACGTTGCTCAGATCCACGAAGCGATTGCGCTGCAAACCGAACATCGACTTCAGCGCGAGCACGCGTCGCGCCGAGCGATTGATGCGCTCCTCGTCGTAGCGACCTTCTCTGATTCCGTCTAAGACGGCGTCTATGGCGCCGCGCGTGTCACGCGGCATGAGCAGCACATCCGCGCCCGCTTGAATCGCACGCTTGTTCGATTCAGCGCCACCGAATTGTTTGACGACTCCCTGCATGTCCATCGCATCAGTGACGATCAGGCCGTCGAACTTGAGCTGATCGCGCAGCAACGTCCCGAGTACCGATCGCGACAAAGTCGCTGGTACGCCGCTCGAATCGAGCGCTGGCAGCACGCCGTGAAATGTCATCATCGCGCCGAGCCCCGCGTTTACGGCAGCTCGAAAAGGCACGAGCTCGATCGAATCGAGCCGCGACTTGCTCACATTGACGACAGGGAGATCGAGATGCGAGTTGACCTCAGTGTCCCCGTGCCCGGGAAAATGCTTCCCAGTGGCCAGCATGCCGTGCTGCTGCAGCCCGCGTACCTGCGCGGCGCCAAGGCGAGCGACGCGCGCAGGCACCTCGCCGAATGAGCGCGCGCCGATGACCGGATTGGCGGGATTATTGTTTACATCGAGCACAGGGCCATAGGCGATATGAATGCCTAACGCGCGACCCTCTTCGGCCGTGACACGGCCCATCTCGTATGCCAGCGATGTGTCGTTGGAGGCGCCCAGCGCCATGACCCATGGGAACATCGTCGCTCCGCCCAGATCGATGGCGTTAGGCACGAAGTAGCCGCCCCGCGCGCGAAAGCCCAGACCGGTTTCCAGGTCGGCGCTGATGAGTAGTGGCAGATCGCTCGCCCGCTGCAGCGCGTTGATCTTCGCGGCGATTTCGGTTGGCGATCCGACTGAGACGATGTAGCCGCCGACATGATCCTCAGTGGTGAGCCGGACGATCCGCTGCCACTCCGTACTGGTCTCGGCGACGTAGTCACCGAGGATCCAGGGCCACACCAGCTGCGCAACCTTGTCGCGCAGTGGCATTGAGCGAAGCACCGAGTCGGCCCACGCGCCGGGCGCCGGATTCGCCACGACAGACGCGTTTCCGCGGCCGGCGGCAGGCGCGGTGTCCACTGGCCGCCGCCCGCAGGCGATGGCGAACACGATCGCACCGGCTACCGCAAGCGATCTATTCACGCTCACCATGAGATCGTCCCCTTCTTGCTCGTGTCGACGTCTTCGTTGACGCCTGCTTTGAATAGAAAGGCCTGCATGTTTTTCGTGAGGAATGCCCTGGCCTGCGGATCCATCACGTTGAGCCCGTAGTGATTGATCAGCATGGTCTGCTGCTTGACCCAATCTGCCCAACACGTTTGACAAATCTCGCCGACGATCCGGGCACCAATGGCCCCGGGAAACGGTGGGCGCTCAAAGCCGGCCCGCGTCTGTCCGCAGCGAGAACAAGTGACGTCAGCCATTCGAATTCCTTTCTAAAGTCTGCACTGGAATGATGCCTGCCATAGGCGCCGGATTGTAGCCTAACGAGCCGTCGTCGTGGCGCCGCGCGGCGACGTGCAGCGCTCGAACCAGTCGATCACGTGCGTAGCCACCGTTTCCTTGCAATAGTCAGCCGCCAGAACGTGCCCGCACCCGCTCAGCCACTGGATTGCCTTGACCGGATGCTCCATGCACGCAGCCGCAGCTGCAACTTCCCCGGCGGCCACACGGTTGTCTTCACGCGAGTGCACAATCAACGTCGGTGAGCGAACCTGCCGAAGGTGACGTCGCGCCCGCCGCACCACGTGCCAAAGCTCCGATAGCAGCCTTGGGCTGGTATACCCGTAAGCCAACGATTTCGCGCCAGCTTCCGGATCGTGAATCGACCGCCGGTCCCTCGTATAAATGATGGGGATCACCCACTGGAAGAATGGCCAAAGCGTCGCTCCGAGGCGCGCAATCGCAGGCATGGCGATGTAGGGCGCCAAGAGCACCAGAGCGGGAACGGGCCGAGTGGATTCCAGCTCGAGCGCGAGGTCAGCGCCCATCGACTGACCGCACAGCACAACCGTCTCGTACCGTTGCACGAGACTCTCGTGCGCCGCGCGCGCCGCTTGAATCCAGTCGGCTGCGCGGCTTGCGTGGAATTGCTCGAGGCTTCGTGCGTGTCCCGGCAGAAGCGGCACGGAGACGCTCCATCCCGCGTTTGCAAGTCGCTGCGCGAGTACCTCGAGCGACTGGGGAGTGTCGCCAAATCCATGCAGCAGCAGCGCCGCTCGCGGAGGGCCGCCGAAGGTGATCGCGTGCGCGCCAGGAATGACGCCGTCGCTGCCTAACGGGAGACGTTCTGCGAGAGCGCGATCGGCTGCCCGCCACGCCGCGGCACGCAGCCACTGCACCGCCAGCACCGCGGCCGCCACAACGCCGACTATCAGCAGTGACACGTGCTAGTAGCGCGGAACACTCGGATCCACGTCCGAGCTCCACGCATCAATTCCGCCGGCGAGGTTATAGACGCGCCGAAATCCCAAAGCGACGAGTCGCTCGGCGGCCGCGTGCGATCGCGTCCCGCGATGGCAATAGACCACCGTTTCAACCAACGGATCCAGCGAAGCGACGGAGCGCGCCAGCTCGCCGAGCGGTAACAGCGTTGCTCCAGCGATATGACCCAGATGCCACTCCCAGGGCTCTCTTACATCTACTAGTGCCAAGCGCTTTCGGTCAGCACGCCACGCGTCCAGCTCACGAGCTGTGATCTGTGTGACGCTCTGCTGCGCGCCTTGGAGCGCAGAGCGCGGCGCGCAGAACTCATCGTAGTCCACCAGCTCCCGCAGAGTGCGCGTGCCGCAGGCGACACATTGCGGATCCTTGCGAATCGCTACGTTCGTAAATCGCGCCGCGAGTGCGTCGATCAAGAGCAGACGCCCCACCAGTGCGTCACCCGTACCAAGGATGAGCTTCATCGCCTCAGTAGCCTGCAGCATCCCGATAACGCCTGGAAGCACACTCAGCACGCCGGCCTCGGCGCAGCTCGGTACCGAACCTGGCGGCGGCGGGACAGGATACAGGCAGCGATAGCAGGGCCCGTTAGGCGCGGCAAGAACGGTCACTTGGCCGTCGAAGCGCAGAACGCTTCCGTAAACGTTCGGGATGCCGAGCAGCACGCACGCATCATTGACGAGGTAACGCGTGCGAAAATTGTCAGTGCCATCTACAACGAGATGAAAATCGCGTAAGATTTCGAGCGCGTTTTCTCGCGTGAGTTCCGCATCGAACGGAACCATTTCCACGTTAGGATTCAACGCATGCAGTCTCGAGCTTGCGGAAGCAACCTTGCGAGAGCCGATGTCGGACGTGACGTACAGCAGTTGGCGATGGAGGTTGGACAAATCCACCGCGTCGCAGTCAACGATCCCTAGCGTGCCGACGCCGGCGGCAGCCAGGTATGATGCCACCGGCGACCCCAACCCACCCGCGCCGATCACGAGGACACGCGCGCGCTTGAGACGCTCTTGCCCCTCAACTCCGACTTCAGGGAGCGCAATTTGGCGGGCGTACCGGGCAACTTCTGCCGGGTTCAAAGACTCAGTCACTGACTCAGATCGTGTGATGGCACTCACGTTGCCTGTGTGACAATATACCGAGCCCAACGTACCCCCTTTCCCCACCGTCCCGGAGATTCTGCGCGCGGTCTCCGGCCCTCGTCACGCCCGCGCGCTTCCCTCCGTTAGTCTCTGCCTGCATCGCATTCGCTCTCAGTCGCCATAATCGGCAATGACATGTTGCTCGCGGCGCTGCCCGCTACGCCGGTTCAGCTCGCGCACGCCTGTTATCAGCTCGGATTCGAAGTAGTCGTCCCTGCGAGTTGGGGTGACGAGCTCGTTTCTCACGCAGTGCTCGAAGATCTCCGACATCGCGACCGTGAACCAGTGATACAGTGCACATGCCCGCTCGTGTTCGAGCGGCTGCTCGCGAACGGACAGCATCTGTTACCCTCTATGGTACAGACCGCTTCTCCCGCGGTCGCTGCTGCTCGTTACGCGCGTCAGGCATTCGCACCGCGGAATCTCAACATCACATATGTCGGTGCGTGTCCAGGAGCACGTCACTCATCGATTGATGAGCGCTGTGTGCCTGACGAGCTTCTGCGCTCGCTCGCAGAGCACGACATCTCGATCGCCGACATGCCGACTGTTTTTGACTCGGTTTTGCCACCCGACAGACGTCGCTTCGTATCGCTTCCTGGAGGCTGTCCGACGCAGGAAGCGCTCTGGCAGGCGAGCGATGGGCGCATGCTGCGCGAGGTCACGCAGCCGACTTTTTCGACGGATTTAGCGCAGACGCTCGTGTGGCGCGAGCACGTCATGGTGGATGTGGCGCCGTCGCTCGGCTGCGCCTGTGCGGGAAGTTGTAGCCGGCTTGGAGCGCGGTCGGGCCGAGTGGCGGTGATGGCAGTCGAGCCGCCTCGCGCGACGCAGCCCGTGGTGCACTTCAAGCCGGACTACGCGGCGCCTCCCATACAGGGCCCGGGGCCGGTGGAGATGGGAAACGGGGACACGCCGCGTGCGCGTGCTGCTCGACCGCACGACGGAGCGGACCATGGCGCCCCACCAGCGATCGATCGTGTGCCGGAGGCAACTGGGGCGGCCGCGAGTCGCGCGCGGACGCGCGTTCGTACGACGCCTCCGTTGCCGCGCGCCTATCTGGCCAAGCGTCGGCACATCGCGTCGGGAGCGTCAGCGCCCGACGCGGCGCGGCCTAACGAGTCGCAGCCTGCCGCGTTCGAGGCTCTCGTGCAGCCGCAGCATGATGTGGCGCATGAGCCGACAGTCGTTGCCAATGTGGCGCCCGAGCCGGTAGCTGCACCGAGCGAAGTGTCGGCGATAATACCTAACGAGGCACTCGTGGACTCCGCTGACATGAGCCGGCCGATTGCGGTGCACGTGGAGCCGGAGCCGCTGACGAGCGACGAAGTCTCAGCGCAGCAGGTCCAGGTCGCAGACGTCGCGGTACAAGTTGAGGTGCCACAGGACGTGCAAGGTCTCCTTCTCTTGGAAGATTCTCCGTCTCGCGAGAACGTCGCTACAGCCACGCTGAACGACGTTGAGGAGTGGGCTCCGCCCACTGACATCCCAGTTAGTGTTGAGGAGCCTGTTAAAGAGCCACCGCCGCCCGTCGATGAGCGCAGCGGACCGTTGCGCGTGGAAGTCGAGATCTTCGAAGAAGTGGAGCCGGCGCCGCAGGAGGATGTCGTGATACCTGACGCCGTGCTCAGCGACAACTCGCTGAAGGCCACGTCGCCTGAGGTGGAGATTCCTGTGGAGCCGCGCCGATCGTGGGGAGATTTTCTGATCGCGCTGTGGCTCGTGCTCGTCGCCAGCGCTGTTATGGCCGCGCTGCTCTGGCGCCGCTAGCGCCGTTCCAACCTTCAGGCGAAAGCCTGGCGATCGGATGGAGCATCGTTGGTTGGAAGGTGCCAGCCGACTCTACTCCAAGTCGTTCAACACGCGGAGGGCTGCGCGCCGGATCCAACTTTCACGATCAGCGTCGCGCGGCATGGACCGAGTCAGAAGCGTTGTTTGCCGCTCCATCTCGTCGGTGATCATCGCGCTCGATGTCTTGCGAACACCGAGGGAAGCGAGCGTGCGTTCCGCCAGGTCACGGACTATTCGTTGCGTCTCCGGCGTTAGGCCTGCGATCGAGCGCGGCAGTGGTACAGCCTTTGGCGCCACGCGTGACCTCGACGACGAACGCTCCGGTGCAGCGAGCATGCTGCTCATCGGCGAGAGTCGCACGACAAACGAACCGGGCGTGTGCTCTGCCACGCTCGCGACAACGCCGGCTCGACGCAGCGCTGCTATTCGTCTGGCGACGTGTGTTTTTACCACCGGCAAGGCGCTAACGCTGTGCGTGCCGCGGCCCGTAATGACGAGTACCTCTCGAGCGCCCTCGACCTGCTTGAGTCGCAGCCAGGCGTCAGTGCGCGCCGCCGCTTCTGCGCCGGTGGGGAGTCCATCTCGAACGTTCAAGGTGCGGGCGTCGCCGAACTGTGCTTCGTCGAAGGCCCGATATAGCGCGTTAGGCACACGCGCTCGCCTCATTCCTGGCGGATCACCTCGCGCAGCACCCGGCCGTCAAGGCGCTCGAGCGGTGCAACATTGATGATCGCTGCGAGTGTCGGCGCAATGTCCACAACGCGAGCGACACGTGAATGTCGTCCGGGCTTCACGCCGTAACCCCAGAAGATGATTGGCACACGAGCGTCGGAATCATGCGGACTGCCGTGCGTAGCAATCGGAAGACCTGCCCAGAGCCAGTACGGTTTGAGAGTCACCGCAACTGCAGCGGGGACGTCTGGTGGAAGCATGTGCACCCATCGCCGCGCAACGTAATCGTTGATTGTGTCTTGACGTGTGAGCTGTGACACTAAGTCGGCACGCAGCACGCCGGGGACTGCGCGCACAGCGGCTGCGAACGCCCGCGCGAGAGAGTCGGGGTCGAGACCATACGTAGCCACGGCTGCACGATCCAGGAGGAGCATATCGATCGAGAACTCAGCAACCGTGTTGTCGATCCCGCGAGCTCGGAGAGGTGCCATGAACGCCTGAAGCGTCGGCGCAATGTCGACAAAGCCAGCGTCCGTGTTTGCGTCCCGCGACTTTGTCCCGGGAAGCGGCGTTACACCGTGGTCCGACGTCAGCGCGATGACGATGCGTGTGGAATCGCGCAGCACGAAGAGCGAGTCGAGGAATTTGCTCAAATAGCGATCGAGCCTAACGATCTGGTCGTGCAGCTCGCGCGAGTCCGGGCCGTAGCGGTGTCCCACGGCGTCCGTGCTCGACAGAGATACGGCGAGCAAATCGGTCGCGTTATCAGACGCGCCGAGGGACATCGACTGCAGTCCAGCCAGCGCAAAGTCGAGGGTGATCTCGTCCAGCATCGGAATTTCCTGGGCACCGGCTGCGGCACGCGCCGAATCCGGGGAAATGCGATGTGGGAAAACGAAGTCACGACCGACGCTTTCCGTGGCCACGCTGTCGGGCTCGGGGTACGCGTTAGGTGGCAACAGGAGATCCCACGACGTCCCTGCCAGGCGCTGAGTCAGACGCCGCGCGTTGAATTGCTTCACCCAGTCGGGCAGCGTGTCCCGATAATAGGTGCTCGTCGTGAAGCGGATGCCGCTGTACCAGTAGACGTCCTGATGGGCCCTGCCTAACGGCAAGATCGCGCCGCGGTCTTTGCGCGAAACCGATAGCGCGCGTGACGCGGGGTTCTTGATGCGCATCCAGTCGATCAGCGCCGTGCCACGGAAGCGGTACGGCGACGCCCCAGGACCGGGATCGCCGACGAGCGGCGCCTGCGGATCCAACACGCCGGCGCTGTTGGCCACGATTCCAGTGCTGCGCGGAAAGCGTCCCGATAATGTCGACGCGTGGCCGGGCGCCGTTTCGGTGTTGGCGTGATCCTGAAGGCCGTTCGCGAAGAACGCGCCGCCGCGCGAGAGACGCGCGAGACCGCCAGTCAGTTGCGAGCCGAAGCGGTCGAAGTAGTCCGGCCGCAATTGATCGATAGTGAAAAACACCACGAGCCGCGGCTGTCGCGCCTGCCCACTCTGGGCAGACAGCGCTGCCGCGGCGCACAGCAGCGACGACAGCAGGCCTGCGAAGCGTCGTGTCATATGGCTCAGGTCGAAGGTGCGCACAATGTATCTCGCCCCCGTGGATCTCCACGACTGGCAAACATGATGTGTTGTACCGCGCTGCCCCGTAGATTGCGCCGCCAATTCTGCGGTGACCGGCCACGGGAGGTAACAGTGTCTACACGGATACGGCTGTTTGGGTGTGCTGTTGGTGCGGTAGCGCTAACCAGTGTCGCAGCCGCCCAGCCGGCCGACTTCGGACAGGCGCGTTCGACGCGGCCGGTGCGCATCATGATCGGCGGCGGAGCTACGGTGCCCGTCGGAGACTTCGGCAAGCGGTACGACGACGGGTACAACCTGCAAGGCTCGCTGCTTTTCCACTTCGCGGGCTTTCCAGTCAACCTGCGCACGGACGTCAACTACACACGCCTCAAGCTGAATGACTTGCTGTCGCTGTACTCCGATTCCTATAGCTCGGCGTCGGCCAAACTTCTGGGCGGCCTGGCCAACCTTACGGTCCCGTTAGGCGCCGGCCCGGTTCGTCCGTACTTCCTGGCGGGACTCGGCGCTTTCAGTGTTGATCCGGCCAAACTCAGCACCGATACGCTCACGAGCTCCGTCTCGTTTGCGATCAACGGGGGCGCGGGAGTTCAGTTACGGCTACTCGGAGTGGAGGCCTTCGTCGAGACGCGCGTCAGTAACGTGTACACGGACAAGGGAATCATCGACAAGAAGAGCATTCAGATGATTCCAATCACCTTCGGCGTGATTTTCTAGCGCGTTCCACGTTGCTAGCCGCGGAGCACCCTCTCGAGTATTGCCAGGCCCTGAGCGAGATCCTCTCGCGAAATGATCAACGGCGGGAGGAGTCGCACCGTGTACTCACCGGCCGACACGAGCAAAAGGCCTCGGGATCGCGCCCGCGCGATCATCTCGCTCGCAGGTTCACCGACGTCGATCCCCCACATCAAGCCGCGGCCGCGCACGGCGCGAATTGCTCCTGTGCGTTCTTTCATTGCCTCGAGCTCTCGCCCCGCCCACTCACCTAACGAGCGCACGTGGGCCCCGAGCTTCGGATCCGCGAGTCGCTCGAGCACGTGCAGCGCCACGCTCGCCACGAATGGACCGCCGCCAAACGTCGATCCGTGATCACCTGGCTGCATCGCGCTCGCGATATCGTCGGTCATGAGGATCGCGCCCATCGGAAGGCCGCCGGCGAGTGGCTTTGCTAGCGTTAGGATATCCGGCGTGATGCCGCTCGCCTGATAGGCGAACACGTACCCGGTCCGACTTAGGCCGCACTGAATCTCATCGAAGATCAGTGCTGCTTTGCGTTCATCCGCCAACGCGCGGACATCACGCAGGAAAGCGGCATCGAGGACGCGAACCCCGCTCTCACCTTGAATCGGCTCGACGATAACCGCGGCGATTGTCTCGGAATCCATCGCGACCGCGAGATCATTGATGTCGCGTTCGACGATGCGTATGCCGCCGCCGAGGGGTCGGAATGGCGCTCTATAGTTTGCCCGGTCGGTAGCGGCAAGCGTTCCCATGAGACGCCCGTGGAACGAACCACGCAGCGCCAGAATCTCGTGTTTGCCGCTGTTGCCGTCCGGGAGCGATCGCGCCCAGCGGCGCGCGAATTTGAACGCACCCTCATTCGCTTCCGCGCCCGAATTGCAGAAGAAGACCTGGTCCGCGAACGACAGCTCGACGAGACGCGCCGCGAGACGTTCGCCCGGCGCGGTGCGAAAGAGATTGGAGACGTGCAGCAAGCCGTCGGCGGCGTCGCGCAGCGCGGTCTGTATTCCCGCGTCGGCGTAGCCTAACGCATTGACGCCGATGCCGGCGGTGAAGTCGATGTATTCCTTCCCTTCGGAGTCATGCAGCCGCACACCCTCGCCGCGGACAATCTCCATCGGCGCCCGTTTATAGACGCCGAGCAGAGGAGATGGCACGGGAGTAGCCGAGACGTCGGACATCGAAGGAGCGCTGAGCGTCGCCATGTTATTGCGCGTGAGCGAAGCCGGCCGGACGAAGGATCGTTCCCCCGTTAGGCTTAGGCAACGATTCAAGGCCGACAATGCGCACACACCGCACGCCGCCGGCCAGAGCAGGTTGTGCCGCCTGTAGCTTGGCGACCATTCCGCCCGTCGCCGTCCCCGCCTCGATCAGGAGCTCGGCGCGAGCGGCGGTCAGCTCCGGGATCACGGTGCCGTCAGGCTCGAGCACGCCGGCGACATCGGCGACAAACGTTAGTTCGACGGCGCCTAACGCGACGGCGAGGGCGGCTGCGGCGTCGTCCCCGTTGACGTTGAGCGCGCCGCCGGAGTCCGCGTTTCGCGCGATCGGTGAGACGACCGGCGTGTACCCGTTGTCGAGCAGAAGCAGCAGCAGCGAGGGATCGACGCGCTCCGGCGTACCAACTTCGCCTAACGTGTCGTCCAAGGTTCGCAGACCGCTGAGCAGCCCCCCATCCTCGCCGGACAAGCCGACGGCGCGAACGCCAGCCGTAACGAGCGAAGCGACCAGTTCCTTATTCGTGCTCCCCGACAGCACCATGCGGATGAGATCGAGGTCTTCAGGCGTTGTTACGCGGCGTCCTTGAATGAACTGCGGCTCGCGGCCCGCCTGACGCTGGAGGCCGCTGATCTGGTCACCGCCGCCGTGCACGATGACGATTTTGTCGCCGCTGCGCACCAAGCCGGCGAGAACGCTCGCTAGCCGCGGATCGCGCTGCGTGCGTCCGCCGAGCTTGATCACACGCAGAGAGGCCGCGCAACCATTGCGCGCATCCGCCGATAGGATGGCAGCGTTAGGCACGTTAATGTGGAAGCCCCGTCGGCTCGGCGATGCCTAACGCTAGATTCGCGTTCTGCACGGCCTGGCCTGCGGCTCCCTTCATCAGGTTATCGATCGCCGACAGCACGATGAGTGTGGGCTGCCGCACACCCGCTGCATGCCGCGCTGAAATGCGCGCGACATTGCGCCGCACGACATCGCGCAGCGATGGCACATCCGGCGTCACTTCGACGAAGCGCTCGCCGGCATAGAACTTCTGCCAGAGGCTCAGCGGGTCCGTCATGGCCTCCGTCACCGGAACCGTGATCGTCGCGAGAATGCCGCGCGAGACCGGAATGAGGTGCGGAGTGAAAAGGATGTCGACGTCAGCACCGAGCTCGCGCGCGGTGGCACGCATCTCCGGCAAATGCCGGTGCTCATTGCCGACGGCGTACGCGCGATAGTCTTCGATCACTTCGCCGAACATCAACTCCGTTCTCGGCGAGTTGCCCGCGCCAGTTACACCACTGGCCGCGTTTACCGTGATCGTCGCACCGGGCGGCACGAGTCCTCCCGCGAACAGCGGAGCAAGCGCCAGCAGCACTGCGGTCGGATAGCATCCCGGGTTCGCGATAAGCTCGGCGCCAGCGAGTTCGCGGCGCGCGATTTCAGTGAGACCGTAGGGAACCCCCGAAACACCGCTGCCTGGTCTCAAGTCGGCCGAGAGATCGATCGCCCGGATACCGTCGGCGCGTACTCGGTCTACCCATTTCTTCGACGCACCATGGGGCAGGGCCGAGAATACGAGCTCGGCACTCTTGAGCTGCGCATCATCAGTTGCGACGAACGTGATCTCTTGCCCGCCAATGCGTGCGCGCTCCCCGCGCCTTTCGTTCGCCGTTGCAAAGGCGAGATCGAGGCCCGGGTGCCCGGAAATGAGAGCGCAGAGTTCTCGGCCAGCGTACCCGCTCGCGCCCAGGACTCCTACGGGAATTCTATGCACGGATAATGCATAAAGTTGCGCGAGCCCGCTGTCAATTGCCGGCGACGAGCGCGCGCGCATCTTATCGGGCGCCCAGAGCAGCGCAAAACGACTTTCGAGCACGGCAACCTGTGAACAAGCGCCAACGACATCGCGCGATACTCGACCTCGTGCAGTCGCAGGTAATCTCGAGCCAGGAAGAGCTTCGTGCGCTCCTCAAGGAGCGTGGCTGGGCTGTTACGCAGTCGACGCTCTCGCGCGATCTGAGGGAGCTGCGTCTCGCTCGCATCCCCACGCCAGAAGGTCCGCGCTACTCGTCGAGCGATGCATTCAGCAGCACGGACCAGCGCACGCCGCTCGAAGATGTCCTGCCGCAGTTCTTCTCGTCGCTCGAAGGCGTCGGCGAGCTGATTGTTGTAAAAACGATTGCTGGTGGGGCACAGCCGGTTGCCGAAGCGATCGACGACGCCGGTTGGCCTGAGGTGATCGGCACCCTTGGCGGCGAGAATACAATTCTGGTTGTTTGCAGATCCGGGGCTGCCCGCGAGAAGGTCGAAAAGAAGATCCAACGGGCCGCAAAAGCGTAGTTCGGCGCTACAGAGCCTAAGTTGTGATGGCCCAATGGTATTAGCCACTTGCGCCACTGGCGTTAACGTATGATTATGCAGTTCGTCTGAATAGAAATAGAATCTGGAGCATTATCATGCAGACTATTGTTCTCGCGTACTCTGGCGGCCTGGATACCTCGATCATCGTCCCGTGGTTGAAGGAGCACTATGACGCGCGCGTCATTTGTGTTGCCGGCGACGTGGGGCAGGGTGAGGAGGAGCTACGCGGTGTGCGCGAGAAAGCGCTCGCATCGGGCGCCGACGAGTGCTACGTGGAAGACGTCCGCAAGGAATTCGTGGAGGAGTTCATCTGGCCCACGTTGCGGGCCGGGGCCATTTACAATCGCAAGTACTTGTTAGGCACCTCCATGGCGCGGCCGATCATCGCCAAACGCCAGGTCGACCTCGCCAAAGCGATCGGTGCCGAGGCGTTGGCCCACGGCTGCACGGGCAAGGGTAACGATCAGGTGCGCTTCGAGCTGACGTACATGACCTTCGCGCCCGACCTCAAGGTCATCGCGCCCTGGCGAATGTGGGATATCAAGAGCCGCGAGGACGCTCTGCGCTACGCGGCTGAGCGCAACATCCCAGTTGCAGCGACAGCGAAAAAGATCTACTCGCGCGACCGTAACATCTGGCACATCTCGCACGAAGGCGGGATCCTCGAAGATCCGAATCAAGCGCCGCCGAAGGATCTGTTCCTCCTAACGACTGATCCCGCGGATGCGCCCGCGACTCCCGAGACGGTTGTCATCGGATTCGACGCTGGGACGCCGGTGTCGGTCAACGGTGAGAAACTCGACGCCGTCGAGCTGCTTACGCTATTGAACAAGATCGGCGGACGGCACGGGGTCGGTCGCGCCGACATCGTCGAAGATCGCATGGTCGGGATGAAATCACGCGGCATCTATGAGACGCCGGGCGGCACGCTGCTATACACCGCGCTCAGCGAGCTCGAGATGATCGTGCTCGATCGCAAAACGATGGCCGCGAAAGATCTGCTGGCGCCGCGTTATGCGGATCTCGTATACGAAGGGCGCTGGTGGACAACCGAGCGTCAGGCGTACGACGCGTTCGTCAACGTCGTGCAGCAGCGCGTAACTGGCACTGTGTCGTTGCGCCTGCATCGCGGTAACGTCACGATCGCGGGACGTCAGAGCGACCACGCGTTGTACGACGAGCGCTTCGTCACCTTCGGTGAAGACGACGTGTACGAGCAGGCGGACGCGGCCGGATTCATCCGCTTGTTCGGACTGCCGCAGCGGGTGCGTGCGCTCAAGGATCAGGAGCTCGTCGCGCAGGGGAAGCTCGAGCCGGCGCTGTCGAACTCGGCGTTGGAGATCGCGTGAATCGCGTAGACTTGGTGGAGGCGCCTGCTCCAGCGCGCGCCGTCACCATGCCGAACGATTTCACCCCGCGGCCCGCAGCCCGCAGCGACGTTCCGGTTCCAGTCGCCGCGGCGGCTGCGCCGGACGCGCCTAACGAAACCGACACGCACCGGCTGTGGGGCGGTCGCTTCGGGGCTCGCACGGCAGCGGCGCTCGACGCCGTGAACAGGTCCATCGGCGTCGACTATCGCTTGTGGCCCTTCGATGTGCGCTTGTCGCAAGCCTGGGCAATGGCCCTTTGGTCCGGCGGCGTGCTCACGCGCGAAGAGTGTCACGCGATCGAGAGCGGACTCGATGCAGTAGCCTCTCGCTTGTCCGCCGGTGCCGCTCCAGCGGCGTCCGACGAAGACGTGCACACGATGATCGACAGGATGCTGCACGAAGAGATCGGCGACGTGGCATCCAAGCTTCATACGGGACGCTCGCGCAACGATCAGGTGGCGACGGCCACGCGCATGTGGCTGATGCGCGCGTGTGGTCAGCTGGATGCCGAAGTGCGCCAGCTGCAGCGCGTGCTGCTCACGCACGCCGGCGCGGTGCAGGACGTCATCATGCCCGCGTACACGCACATGCAACGCGCGCAGCCCGTGTCCGCGGCGCATTGGCTCCTGTCGCACTTTTGGCCCCTCGATCGCGATCGTCAGCGTCTTGCCGCTGTCGCGCGATCGGCCTCGACGCTTCCGTTAGGCTCCGGCGCCATTGCCGGCTGTGCCTTCCCGATTTCACGAGTGCTGCTGCAAGGTGCACTCGGCTTTCAGCAGCTTTCGAAGAACTCGATCGACGCCGTATCAGATCGCGACTTCGTCGCCGAGATGCTGTTTGCGCTATCGTTGCTCGGCGCGCACGTGTCTCGCTTGGCCGAGGATCTCATTCTGTTCGGCAGCAGCGAATTCGGCTTCGTGAAGTTTGGTGACACTTTCACGACCGGCTCCAGCATGATGCCGCAAAAGCGCAACCCTGACGCGCTCGAGATCGCGCGCGGCTCGGCGGCGCGCATGCTGGGCGACTATGTCTCCTTGTTAGGCACCATGAAAGGCCTGCCAACGGGTTACAACAAAGATCTCCAGGACGACAAACGCGCGCTGTTCGATGCCGTGGACGCGATGATGCTGGTGCTGCCCAGCGTGTACGGAACGGTCGCTGAGCTAACGTTCGATGCGGCGCGGATGAAGAGCGCCGTTTCGAGCTCGATGATGGCGACCGATCTGGCAGACTACCTCGTGCAGCACGGCGCCACATTTCGTGAAGCGCATCGCACTGTCGGTCAGCTGGTACGCGACGCAGAAGCGAGTGGTCAAGACCTCAACCAGCTGCCGCAAAGCGCATTCAACTCAGCGCATCCCGCCTTCGGGCCTGACGTACACGACGCGCTTTCCGCCGAGTCTTCCGTTCAGCGACGCGATATCGAAGGCGGCACGGGGCCTAACGCTGTGCGCACACAGATCGCGCAAGCACACGCGAGTCTCGCAGCGGCGGCAGAAGGGAACGACGAGAGATAGCGGAACGCCCAACGATTCCTCGGCGAAAGGACTGAGGCCTTCCCTTGCTCCTTGCTCCTATTGTCCCACTACCGGCGTGCACCCTGACGACGGTTGCGGCGTTCGCGCTAGGCACTCATCGGCGGGGAATGGAAATGCCGTGAAGACCTTGTGCGTCGCCGCGTCACGTGGCAGTGACGCCAGACGATTGAGTCGCCGTACATCGATCCAACGATGTCCTTCGAAGTAGAGCGAATAGCGACGGTTGTATACGAGTTCGTCCATCACGGCCGTCGCTGTTAGAGCGCCCGAATAAGGCGCCAGGCCCCCCGACCGCGTTCGAATCACGTTGATGTCCGCGACAGCCGCCGCGATGTTGCCGAGTCCCAGCTGTGTCTCCGCCCGGAGAAGTATGAGCTCCTCGTTGCGAACGATCGGGATTGGTGCCGAGGCGGAGTTGTAGACTGTCACAAGCTTGTCGCTCGACAGGCCTTGGACCGTCAACACGCTGGACGCCGTAGCGTTCTTGCTCGTGCGGTTATCCGGCGAACCATCTGCTTTTCGCTGTGCGTTCGCCACGAATGAAGGATGCCCGCGCAACGCACGACCCGTCGGGTCGAAGCTTCCATTTGTGACGTCGCCGGCGCCGGTGCTGTATACGTGATACACACCTAACGTGAGCGATCCATTTGCATCGAGGAAGGACTGCTGCAGCGCCGTATTCGCCGCCGCGAAGTCACCCACATATACGGCGACTCGCGCTCGGAGCGCGCGGTTGAACGTTAGTAAGGTGGCCGGCGTGTTGAAGCCGCCGAACCCTGCACTCAATCCGAAGGAGAAGGCGGACCCGCCATTCTGGAGATGCGTGCGGGCTTCATCGAGCAGCGTTACGATGCGCTGGAAGACTTGAGCCTTCGGGACAATCGCCCCGGGCTCTGCCGTCGGATCTGTATTCACGTCGATCGCAGCGCCGAATGTGTCGCGTGTGTTAATAATGAGAAGCAGGTCCAGCGCCTGCATCGTCTTGGCGAACCCGCGAATGCCATCTTTCTGTGCATTCGTTAGGCCGGCCACCTTCTCGACGGCGTTGAGCACGATGTTAGTGTTGCGTATACTGGTGTAGCGTGTCGCCCAGTGGTTACCGCCGAACGCACCGTTGCCGCCCTCCAATGGTCCAATGAGCAGCTCGGTGACGAAGCGTGGGTCGTCGCTCGAGAGGTAGAACACTTCGCGGCCCATGATGCCCAGCTCGCTGACGTAACCGACCGAACCAGCCATGCCACCTCGCGCGCCGATCAGAATGCCGCTGGTTGCAGTATTCAACGCGCTCGCTGTTGGAGATCCTTGTAGCTGCTCCAACCCCGGATTGTTGAGATCTGTGATATCGAGGTCCGCACATGCGCTCAGGACCAACGCACCCATGAGCGCCGATGCAGTCAGTGTGGCTCGCATAACGAGATCCTCCGCCTGATGGCGCATGGTTAGAAGATGATATCGAACGAGAAGAAGAACGCACGGCTAGGTGGATACGGCGCGACGTCGATATTCCGCGCGATCGCTTGATTGCCGAAGTTGCTCACTTCGGGGTCGAGTCCCGTATAGTCCGTCCAGCGGAACAAGTTGCGGCCGCTCACGCTGAGGCGCGCCGAACGGATGCCGCCCCAGATACCACTCGTTAGGGATTGCGGCAGATCATACGACAGCGAGATTTCACGCACTTTGACGTACGAGCCGTCTTCCAGGTACGTGGATGCTTCCTTGCCGAACCCCGCGAGACGGCGCTCGCCGACAGTCTGTGTGGCGCCGGGAATCGGATCGGCGTAGTCCTTCGTCACCTGGCCGAAGTCACTCAGCAGCTTCGTGAGGTTGAGGATGCCGCCGCCCTTTTGCCATTCAACGAGCGCCCGTCCAGTGAAGCGCCGCCAGCTGACATCGTTCGAGAACGACATCCGAAAATCTGGGTTTGCCTCGCCGATCTTGCGCACCAGAACCTCGCCAGTCTGCGTCGTATCCGTGCCGACGATCTGCGTCGTAGACTGTCCCTTCTCGATGCGGAAGACGCCTAACGCCGTGCCGAAGCCTCCAGTGTTGAACGCCGGGACAGGAAGCTCCGTGATCTTCGAGCTGTTCGTCGAGTAGGTCGTGCGGAATACCCAGTTCAGCGCTGACGTCTGAATCGGAACCACACCAACCGCGAGCTCGACGCCTTTCGTTTGCATTTCACCGCCGTTGAAGATCTCTTGATTGAATCCTGATGACGGCGCGAGCTCCCGCGTGAGCAAGAGGTCGCGAATAGTCTTTTGGTAGATCGAGGCCTCGACGTTCGCACGGCCCGACCACAGCGTGCCATCAACACCGCCCTCGAGCTCGACCTGACGCTCAGGCTTGAGATCTTGGGATCCGGTCGTTCCGGCTACCACGAGTCCCGGAAGCCCGCCGATGTTGATGTTCGCCGTGAGTGGTGTGAAGCGCTGCCCGTAGAGTGGCTCGTTGCCGGATGCGCCGAAGGCTCCGCGCAACTTCAGGTCGTCGAAGCGCCAGACATTGTTGAATCGATAGGACGCCGCCGCTTTGGGAAACATGTGCAGCTTCTTTGAATCGGCGTTGAGACTGCTCTGATCCGCGCGCACACCGAACGTCACGAGTAGACGGTCGCCTAACGTTTGAAACTCCTCCTGCGCGAATATGCCCAGGTTGTTCACCTTCTGCCGGTTCTCCAGCACTGAGATCGTCGTGCCTGCATCGACGTTCTGCTGACCGCCAACGAGGTTGCGGCTTACGATACGCGCGATATCGAGGTCGCGCCTAACGAACTGAAGCCCGGCGGACGTCGTTGCGCTATAGCCACCTGGCGTCCACGAGTGCACGGCGTTGATGTCGAAGTTGAGATTCAGGTTGTTGCTGTTGCTCAGCAGTGAGGTCCCAACCTGTCCGTCGTCATCCTCGAACTGCAGCTCCGGCGGGAAGAACAGCCCGTTCTTCTGCGTGAAGAAGTCAGCCGCCCCGAGCCCGGTGATGCGCACTGACTGTGTCGACGATGTCAGCGGGGTCAGCGTGCCCTTATACGACGAGATGATGCGGTACACGTCCTCGGAGTTCTTCATCAAGGTCGCCGTTTGCACCGGATTTGACGCCGTGAATGGATTCTCTGGGAATGTCCCGTCGGGCCTTTGTCGAAGGTCGATGATGCTTGGCGTGAACGACAGCGCGAGCCAAAGGCTTGTCGACGTGTTGTCGTTGTTCGTTAGGCCACGTCCTGCTTTCGTGTGCAGGACGTTCGTGCTGAGGTTCGTGATAAAGGTCGAGCCAAATCGCTGATCGAGGTTGAGGCGCAGCGCTTCGCGCCTGGCGAGCGTGTTGATGACAACACCATCCTCAGCCTGGATCTGCGCTGAAGCGAAGTACTGCGTGTTCTCACTTCCACCGCTGGCGGTGAGGAACGTCTCGCGCTGTGGATGCGTCCCGTCGGTGAGAAAGCTTTCGTTATCGTAGAACTGGCCTGGCTGCCAATTGATGCGCGCTGCGGTACCGGCGCCGAATGCGGCGTCTACCTCGGCCGTGGTCTTGAAGCGGCGAGAGCCCAGCTTGTTCGACACGTGGGCAAAGCCGAGACGCTGCCGGAACGTCACGTTCGGTGTTCCGCTGCGGCCGCGCTTCGTTGTGATGATCACGACGCCGTTGGACGCTCGGCCGCCGTAGATCGCTGACGCCGACGCGCCCTTCAAAATCTCGATCGATTCGATGTCGTTAGGATTGAGGTCCGCGATGCGGTTGACTTGCGCGTCTTGCGTGAGCGCCGGGTTCGAACCGCCAGCGGCTTGCGTCACGACGTTCTGGTTCGACGGAATCGCGATGTCGCTCATGATCGTTCCATCGACGACGTAGAGCGGCTGCGCGTCCGCATTCACCGACGTGACTCCACGAAGACGCACTTGCATGCCGCCGCCCGGCGCGCCGCTGTTCTGCTGGATATCGGCGCCAGCGACTTTCCCGACAAGCTGCTGTTCGACGCTCACAGTTGGCACGACGGCAAGCTCGGCAGCATCGACAGTGGCGACGGCGTTAGGCGCACTCCGCCGTTCAATGCTCGTCGCCTGGCCGGTGACGACGACTTGATCGATGCGCAGAACATCGCGCTCCAGGGCGATCGTCACGTTCGTACTTCCGGCCAGTACTTCGACTTCGCGTCGCTTATAGCCAAGTGAACGCGCGACGAGCGTGACAGTTCCGGCGGGAACGTTCGTGATCGTGAATTGTCCGTTGGCTCGCACATTCGCACCGAGCGTTGTGCCGCGTACGGTGACGGAGCCAACCTGAAGCGGTGTGCCACTCGCTGAATCACGCAGCGCTCCCGTGAGCGTCCGCGTTTGAGCTTGCGCTCCTAACGAGGTGAGCGTCACAACTGCCAGCCCTGCAAGCACATGACGATACGACTGCATAGAACCTCCTGACGAAATCCTGTCGCCGCGTTGACCGATTGCTGCAACGCTATCCCGTCAGGCCTTGCTTGGCTAGAAGCACCTAACGCCTAGCCGTGTAGTACTACTCGTTATCGTTGAGGCTGGTGCTGTGACGCTCGCACGTGTGTAGAAGCACGAAGGGCGCCCTCGTCAGGCGCCCTTCATTCTCGGACCGCGTGGCACTTGTCGGGATCAGGTCTTCCCCGCAAGTCGAACGACGTTCTCGGCTGCCGGGCCTTTCTCTCCCTGCACCAGATCGAACTCCACAGGCTCACCCTCAGTGAGAGAGCGGAACCCGCCGGCCTGGATCGCGCTGTAATGGACGAAGCAGTCTTTCGTCCCATCGTCAGGCGTGATGAATCCAAAGCCCTTCGCGTCGTTGAACCACTTCACCTTGCCAGTCGTACGCATGCCGCACTCCAATGCTGGGCGACCTCGTCGAGGGCCGGCATGGAGGCCTGCCTGACAAGTGCGCGTTCCATCGCGGGACGATATGCTTCGCCCCCCGCCACGGGCAAACGACCTAGCAACCTCTATAGGCAGCCAGACCGGTTTTAAGCGCGACGAATATAGGAATGACCCGAGTTCCCGACAATACACGAGACCGGTATTAGACCGGCCTCATTTTGTGCGGCTATTCCAGTGGGCGCACGGCAGTTACGAAGTAGCGAGTCTCGCCAAAACACGAGAGTGGAAGCCCGGGATGCTCTTCATACGTCAGCGCCACCCGCTTCCCAGCCACGGCATTCACTTTGGCTGCGACCGCATCATCGCGCACCGTGAAAAGGAAAATGGTTGCGGGTTGGCCAGGCAAATTCACTTGAGCCAGCTCTCCTTCCCACGTTTTGCACACCCACCCCTTGCTGGAGAACTTCTGCACATACCCCGTGCGGTCACCCTTGCTGTACGAATAAGCCAAGGCGAGCGCGGTCCAAATCGACAGCACGAGGATAGGCCCGGCCACAAGCGTGAGGAGCGTGAGCTTCCCCCAGTGCCGCCGGAAGAAGCCACCCTGCTTCTGGGCACGCTCCGGATTTCTGACTTCCTCCACGCCCTGGGTCGTGTCGCCCCGTGGCGGGCGATCCATCGGCTCGTCAGGCATCAGATCTCTGTGGACGTACGGTATCGCCGCATGTCGCCGTGAATAGCTTTCTCAGCATCACAATACGGATCGCGCGTGGCATATAGCTCCAGACGACATACGGTGACCGTGAAGGTGGGTGAGGTCAAGGTGGGTTCCGCCCATCCCGTTGTCGTGCAGTCGATGACAAACACTGACACGGCTGACGCAGCTAGCACCGCAGCGCAGGTCATTGCCTTGGCACAAGCCGGCTCCGAACTCGTGCGCGTCACAGTCAACAACGACGAGGCCGCACAGGCAGTGCCTGAAATCGTCGAGCGTGTGGCCGCTGCTGGCGTCTTAGTGCCCATCATTGGCGACTTTCATTACAATGGGCACCTGCTGCTCACCAAATATCCCGACTGCGCGCGCGCGCTGGCCAAGTACCGCATCAATCCGGGCAACGTCGGCAGCAAGCGACGCGACGCGAATTTCAGGGCCATCATCGAAGTCGCCATCGCCAATGACAAGCCAGTGCGCATCGGCGTGAACTGGGGATCGCTGGATCAGGATCTCCTCACGCAGATGATGGACGCGAACGCGCGCCGAACGAATTCACGCGACGCGCGCGACGTGTACCTCGACGCGATGGTAGAAAGCGGGACGCGCTCAGCAGCACTCGCCGAAGAGGCCGGGCTGCCGCACGATCGCATCATCATCTCATGCAAGATTTCGGTCGTGCGCGACCTGGTCGATGTGTATCGGCGCATTGCTGAGCGCTGCGATTATCCTTTGCACCTCGGCCTCACCGAAGCCGGACTCGGGACGAAAGGCGTCGTGGCGTCCACAGCTGGTCTTGCGATTCTGCTCGCCGAGGGGATCGGCGATACGATTCGCGTATCTCTGACGCCACGTCCCGGCGGAGACCGGACAGAAGAAGTCAGCGTCGCGCAGCAGATCCTTCAGTCGCTAGGTCTGCGTGCGTTTGCGCCGCAAGTGACCGCCTGTCCCGGCTGCGGCCGCACGACGTCGACATTTTTCCAGCAAATGGCCGAGGATATTCAGATCTACCTGCGTGAGCGCATGCCGCAGTGGAGGAGCGTATACCCCGGGGTTGCGGAGCTCAAGGTCGCCGTGATGGGATGCGTGGTGAACGGCCCAGGGGAATCCAAGCACGCCAACATCGGCATCTCGCTGCCCGGCACGTTCGAGGAACCAAAGGCTCCCGTGTATGTCGATGGACAGCTGCACGTCACGCTGCGCGGGGACGCGATCGTGCCGGAGTTTCTCGCGATCCTCGAGTCGTATGTCGAGCAGCGCTACGGCGGCGGCGGCGCCGCGTCCGACCGAGCGAGCGCCTAACGCGCGGCCTCGAGCGCGGCCAACACGTCATTCAATTCATTCACGATCGGTGCGCCGAATCCGGCGCGCTGCAGAGCGCCGCCGACCTCACGATAGCGACGCACGCCCTCACCGCGCTGCGACCATATGACGCTGCGCTCGATCGTCCGGCGCACATCTGCTAGCGCTGTCGCGCTTTCATGCAGCACGTCGGCCGCGACGACCCAGCGTGCCTCGTCCGGGATTCCCGCGAGGCGATCCAGCAAATCGGCTCGGCGTTCATCGGGAGACAACTCGACGCCTTCGTTGTCGAAGCGACGCGGCGCTGCGGCCAGTACGATGTCTAACGCACTCTGTCCGAACTTGTCGCCAACGCGGTCGCTGATGATCTCCGCGGGTTGTCCATCGCTCACGTAGTCCTTCACGACGTTGAGCAGGATGCCGGCGACAACCGTGTCTTCGCTCTGGCCATAGCGCGTTAGGATGAGGGCGACGTTCGCAGGATGCGTGAGATACGGCAGTCGCACACCGCGGCGCACTTGCTGATCGTGATGCTTGGCGGCGAACGCCAAAGCATGATTGATGCGATCGGAATACCCGGTCATCGACAGCGGTGCGACACTTCGCTCCTGGCACTGCGGGGCATCAAGCTAGCGCAGCGGTCCTGGGTGGGCTAGACGTACGGCGCCGCAAACGGTGCTGTATCCTCGTCTTCAAGCTCGTTAGGTGCGACTGCCGGTCGCTTGTCGCGCCGGCGGGTCTGCCGCGACGGCGCATCTCCCTCCCAAAGCACAACTCCGGTAATCTCGGCCCCCTCATCGCGCATCCCTGCCGCCAACCGCGCGAGACGGCGACCGCGCGTCCGCTGCAGCTGCGCGCAGAGCAGAACCGCGCGTCCCGGTCGTACGCGGTAAGCCGCGTTAGGTGGAATCACGACCACCGTGACATCGTAACGGCGGGCGGACCGCTCGACTTCACGAATCAGCACTTCCGCCTCTGCGCGGCCTGGATGTCCGCGTGGTCGGCCACTCGGCAGTACGTCCATGACTTCGTAGCGACCGGTCGCGATTTGACTCAGCACTTCGGACCATCTCCGTCGATTCTCGATGACGGCGCTGAGCCCAGGACCCGAGTGGATCCCAAGAACCTGCGCCGCACATTCGTCGCTCAGCATCGCGTCGACGAATAGGGTCTCCCGCGGCTCGTTTGCGAAGATCGCGGCGAGGTTCGCGGCGATCACCGCCGCCATTACTGGCTGCTCGCCGACGACAGCCACGATGCCGTCATCGGGCAGATGTACGGCCACGTGCATCGCGAGCAGCCGATAGTCGTCCGACGTCGGATCCAGGACTGGGGGTACCATGCGATCGATCGCTCGCCGGCGTCGCTCCGGGGGAATGTCACGCGGCCGGATCGTCGCTACCACGCGCGCGCCCGTTAGGCGCTCGACCTCCGCCGCGTCGGCGATTCGCGGTGAGCGAAACTCATCAAGAAGTGTCAGCGCGAAGGCAACAGCGAAGGCGATGATCGCCGCCGCTACTACGAGTATTGGCACCGGCGCGAGATCGGTGCCTCGACCACCCTCACGCTCAGCGGCGACGAGCGCGGCGTTCGAACGCCTCGCGTCAGCGAGTAGTCGCTCCACGAGAGTGAGATCGCGCCCCCGCTCCGCACGTAGGCGTGCAGCTGCGACGGTGTCTGCTAACGGCGTCTGAGCCGACAGCGGTGCTCTCGGCTCGACCGCCCCAAGCTCCCGCTGAGCGTCGGCTCGCAGCGCTTCTGCGACCGCAGCGATCTGACGTCCCACAGCGTTCGCCTTCGTCGTGAGCTCGACGAAGACCGGATCAACGCTTACGCCTCCGCCAATTGCTTCTCGCTCGCGCTCGATCGCGGCGAGGGAATCGAGGAGCTGCGGCACGCGCGGCTCGCGGCGCATAAGCGGTGACTCACCTACCGCGCGATACGTCTCGGGAAGCGGCGACTGCTCTGTGCGCGCGAGGAGCACGTCAAAAGTGGCGACGCGCGCGGCGAGAGAATCGCGCCTCGATGCTTGAGCCGGCGTCAGTGCCGTCGTCGGAAGCGTCGCTCTCGTTAGGCGATATTGCGCTCTGGCGGCATCGAGCGCCGAGTCTGCAGCAGCGACGCGAAGTTCTGCCGCACGCCGGCGCTGAATCAGGCTGACCGTGTCGCGCCAGTCGAGCGCACTCGCCCGCACTCGCACCCACGCGCCGCGTGCACCGGCCGGAGCGAACACGAAGCTCGCCAGCACGCTCGCGAACACGAGGAGCGCAAGCAGCGCAAATCGCCGACGACGCTGAAGCGCGTTGCGTGTGCGCGCCGCGAGCCATAGCGACAGCGCCGGACGTCGCGGACGCTGGCTACTTCCATCAGGAACTCGAGGTTCCGCCACGCCAGTCATCTCAATGGTGGACTATCTCCGTCGTTCGAACAGCACGCAAGTCAATCCTTCATTGCGGAAAAAAACAGAAGCGGGAACGATTGCTCGCCCCCGCCCCCGCTCGCTTGCAATACCGACTATGTGACCTACTGCACGGTCACTTTCATGATCATGTTCATCGCCAAGTGCGGCGTGCAGTTGAGCTCATACGTGCCGGGCTTGATGCCAGCGAAGGAGATTGTGTAGGCCTCGTTCGCATTCATGAGGAGTGGGCCGCTGAGCGGCGCCATCTGCTGCGGCATGTTCGCGGAGAGCACAGCCTCAACGTCATCAGGGATCTTCGCCGGATCGGCGGACACATTGTGGGGACCACCGGAGACATTGACGAACCTGATTCCGTCGCCTGCCTTGATCGTGATGCTCGCTGGCTCGAAGCGATATCCCTTCTCATCACCCACCATGCGCACCTCGTGCGTGGTGCCAGTGATCGGCGCACCGGCGCCAGTTCCCGGAGTGGCGGGCGGAGTCGGTGTGGCCGCCGCAGTATCAGTCGCAGTAGTGTCCGCAGCCTTTTGTTCGCCGCCGCCGCAAGCGAATAGCACAAACGCGCCCACTGCGAGCGCGAAACTAGAGAACCGCATGGTGAGGCCTCCGAAGCCGAACGAGTTTGGACGTTTGACCAGCCAGCGCACGAGGGATTCAGCACGCTGCACGTTGTGAATTTATTCACAAAGTGGGCCACTTCAACCCCGCGCCAACAAACCTGACCAAGTGGACTGGATTGACGTACTCACCAGTGCGGCACATGCCGCGGGATCAGTCGCACTGCAGCATTTCCGGCAGGACCTATCTGTCGAGACTAAAGCAGACGGGAGCCCCGTCACGATCGCCGATCGCGCAGCGGAAAAGGCCGCCATCGACTGGATCACCAGGCACTTTCCCGATGATGGGATCCTCGCCGAGGAAGGCGGCCAGTATGGGCCGCCTAACGCGGAGCGACAGTGGGTGATCGATCCAATCGACGGCACCGTATCGTTCGTGCGCGGCGTTCCCTTATGGGGAACGATGCTCGGCGTCATGACGGGCGACACCGTCCTGGCCGGCGCGATATTCTGCGCCGCGCTCGGTGAATTGGTTGTGGCCGCAGAGTCCGCCGGCTGTTGGTACAACGGATCGTGCTGCTCGGTGTCAGACGTCTCTGACCTCGCGACCTCGACGATCCTCGGGACAAGCGAGCGTTTTCCTGGCAAGCCTGAACGACAAGAGCGCTGGAGAACTCTCGCGCAACAAGCGGGGCTCTCGCGCACGTGGGGCGATTGCTACGGCTATCTGCTTGTTGCGACGGGGCGCGCCGAAGTCATGGCAGACAATCGTCTGAACATCTGGGACTATGCACCGCTTGTCCCGATCATCCGCGAGGCCGGCGGCGTGATTACAGATTGGCGCGGCAACAGCACATTCGGCGGTGACGCGATCGCGACCAATCGCGTACTGGCAGACAAGGTTCGTAGCGTCTTACTCGACAGTGCAGCGAGCGTGAGCTAGAAACGCTCCATCGTCCTGCGCGGCGCCTTGGCTGAATCACCCAAATACACGAACCTGATGTCCCGCATGTATCGCTCCGCGGCCGACTGCACGTCGTCCGGCGTTAGGCGCCGCAGATCATCGGCAAAGCTCTGCGCCGTGCGATAATCGCCGCCGTTGAGCTCCGCGCGCGCCAGGAAATCGGCCTGCGCGGCGGCCGTTTCGTTGTTCAGGAAATACTCTGTGATGAACTGCTGAACCAACCTAGCTAGCCCTTCATTACTTACGCGCGACGTGCGCAGCGTTACCAGCTCTTGGCGCATGAGGTCCAGCGTCCGCTCGGGATTCACAGTGGTCACGTATAAACCACCGGCTCCCATCGCCCGCTCCAGGAACGGCGCATCGACGGCGTACGTTAGGTTGCGCCGAGATCTGATCTCGCTGAATAGCTGCCCCGTGAGCACTGCCGAAGCAACGCGCAGCGCGCGATACTCCTTCGTTCCGGCGCGCGGACCGCGGTAGTAGCCGAGCACATAGTTCGTCGGTAGCACGCGAGGGACAACACGAACAGCCGACGCGCGCCGTGGCAAAGTATCCGGCAGCGTCCAGCGATACTCGCCCGCCGGTAGCCGACCCAGTGTCTGCCTGACGAGTCGCTCGACGTTCGGCCGTCGTGCATTTCCTACGACCACCAACAGCATGCGTGACTTCACGAACTGTTCACGGTGATACCGGCGCAATTCGCCTACTGTTATGCGGCCGAGCGACGCCTCTGTGCCTACCGGCGACTGCGCGTAAGGGTGATCGGCAAAGGCGAAGCTATCGGCCAGGAACTCGAGCAGCGCATCGGGATCGTCTCGCCGCTGCGCTACGGTAGACATGATCTGCGCGCGGACAAGCTCCACATCAGCGCTGTCGAGCGTTGGCTCCATCACCCGACTCGCGAAGACGGACCACGTCGAGTCGAATGTCGTGCGCGTCGCCCGAATTCCGATCGATGTCCAATCCTCTTCCGGATCGATGGCGATGGACGTTCCCAGCCTCGCCATCTGGCGACGTAGCCGCTCGCGCGGATACGCGCGCGTCCCCCATCCGGTCGCCTCGAGGAGAAGCGGCTCGATCCCCGCGGTTTGCACGCTGACCTGCCGCGTACCACCTAACAAGTACAGATTCGCGACGACGATCTCGCTTGTCGTGTCGATCCGCTGTACGACCCGAATGCCCGAAATGTCGTAGGCGACTGTCATCGGATCTTCGGCGCTGCGATGCGTCTGCACAGCGAGCGGCAATGTTACGCCAAGCGCGAAAAGCGCTGTCAATAGACCGGGCTGCGTAATCACTGGACGACTCGCGGAAGGAGTTGCTCAACCGTTAGGCCAATCGCTCGTCGCGCACTTGGATCGATGAGCACACCGACGACGCGCGGCTTGCCCACGATGTACTTGTTCGCGTAACCGCGCAGGTCGTTGAGCGTTTGCTTCCCCATGTTGTCGACGTAACCCATGTAGTACTCGAGCCCTGCGACGCTCCACCAAAAGCCCAGCGTGTGTGCGAACTCGGACGCGCGGTCTAATCCGAACGCGGTACTTACCGATCGCTCCGCCTTTGTCGCATCCAGCTCTTCCTGTGTGATGTAACTCGGTTCGGCCAGCCGGCCGATCTCACGTTCGAGCGCCGCCATCGCCGCCTGCATCTGGTTAGGTGTCGTTTGACCGGAGATTGTTATCGGACCGACCTGGTCCAGCGTGTAGTAGTTGACCGTGACGCCTTGCCACAAGCCGGTATCTACCAAGCGCTGTTGCAGCTTTGAGGTCGGCGCATTGAGGATGTCACTGAATACGTCGGCCGCATATGTCGCAGCGGGATCCTTCCCAACACTCGGTCCTTGCCACTGCACAAGCACCGTGATGGCACTGACTAGCTCCTCGACGATGACAGCGTCACTACGAGTAAGCGCGGGCACCGGGGGAATTGGCGCGGCAACGAATGGATCCGCTGCTCGCGGCCAATCGCCGAGAATATCTGTCGCGAGCTGGAACACCCGCGCGGCGGTCACGTCGCCAGTCACTATGAGCGCCGTGTTGTTAGGCACGTAATACGCGCGCTGAATCTCGCGCATGCGGTCAGGCGTTACGCTCTGAATGACAGCCCGATCCCCCGTAATGTTCTTTCGACTCCATTGACCTGGATACAGACGCTTGCCGAGCTCCTCCTGCAAGCCGAAGAACGGATTTGATTGATGTCGATCGTACTCGCCGAGAACGACCTCGCGCTCACGCTCGAGCTCTTCGCGCAGGAACTTTGGCTCGCGAAGCGCCGAAGCCATGAGCCGCAGGCCGCCTTCTAACGAGTCAGCCGGCAGCGTCATGTAATAGTTGACGCGTTCCTCCTGAGTCGTGCCGTTGAAGACAGCCCCGAGTCTCGAGGCGCGGTCGATGAATTGATCCGGCAGGGGGAGCTGAGTGTTCGCGCGGAAGAACATGTGCTCATACATGTGCGCAAGCCCCTCCGAACCTGGAGGCTGCGTGAATGATCCGTTCTTCACATCGAACTCAATCGTCGTTAGCGGGACGCCATGATTCTCGACGACGATCACTTCGAGGCCATTCGGCAGGACTTTCTGATGAATGAACTTTTCCAGATCTGAGCGCTGGGCGAGCGTTGGCTGCACAATGACTAACGAGAGTAGAGCCGGGACTGCCGCTGCCCTCACGGCCCGCGCTGGCGCGCATATTCGATGCAGTATTTCTTTCACCGCCAATGCCTCACGTGAGTGATCTGCTTAACGAGTACGTCCAGCGAGCCGCTGGCGTCCTGGACGCCAGCCGCCTGCATGCGCAAGCTCCGCTCGCTCCTTACACGACGTTCAAAATCGGCGGACCGGCCGACCTGCTGTACGATGCGACAACTGCTGAGGAACTCGCAAACGCCGTCGTACTCGCGCGCAGTATCGGGGTTCCGTTCTTCTTGCTGGGCACGGGAGCGAACATCCTCGTCGCTGACAGAGGCTTTCGTGGCGTAGTCGTTCGCAACCTCGCGCGCGCCATGCGCTTTGACGACGACACGCGGCTCTGGGCCGAGAGCGGCGCGATCGTACACAGCCTGATCCTCGCGTGCATTGAGCGTCATCTCTCTGGTCTCGAGCATTACGTCGGCATTCCCAGCACACTCGGCGGTGCGCTCTGGCAAAATCTCCATTTCCTGTCACCCGCCCCCGCGCGCGAACGCACCATGTTTCTGGAAGAGGTCGTCGAATCCGTGGAGCTTCTCGGCGTGCATAACGAGCGCTACACGGTCGATCGCGACTATATGCAGTTCGGCTACGACACCAGCATCCTGCACTACAGCGGCGACATCGCGCTCGCATCGACGCTGCGCCTGACTCCCGCTAGCCCGAACGACATGCATCGCGTTATGCAGGAGAACCTGAGCTGGCGCGGCGCGCGGCATCCGTGGCTCGAGATCCACCCGAGCGCCGGTTCCATCTTCAAGAAGATCGAAGGGGTAGGGGCCGGTCGCTTGATCGACCAGTGCGGCCTCAAGGGCTTTCGCATCGGTGGCGCACAGATCTCCTATATCCACGCCAACATCATCCTCAACCTCGGCCATGCCACCGCGGCGGATGTCCGCGCGATCATCAGCCACGCGCAAGAGACCGTATCGAGCCGGGTCGGATACAACCTCGAGCCCGAGATCATGTTCGTCGGCGAGTTCGAGTAATCAATCTTTGCCTAACGGCGTTTCGGCGGGGGCTGTACCCTGCGAAGCTGCTGCCGGATTGCCTAACGAAGCCAGGATCCCTCCGATCAGGATCGCCGCAACGAGTCCCAGCAGATAGAAGTTCGCGTCCGGGCCGATCCAGGTCTTCAACAGGTCGGCGACAAGCATTTTGACGCCCACCACAGCGAGAATGATCGCCAGCGACGCGCGCAAATAGCGGAACTTCTCGATCGCTCCAGCTAACGCAAAGTAGAGCGACCGCAGCCCCAGAATCGCAAAGACGTTGCTTGTAAAAATGATGAACGGGTCCGCTGTAATCGCGAAGATCGCCGGTATCGAGTCGACAGCAAAAACGAGATCCGTCGTCTCGATAAATACGAGCGCCACTGCCAGCGGCGTGAGAAACAGTTTTCCGTTTATCCGTGCAACGAATTTGGAGCCATGGTACGCCGTGGTGATCGGCATCCATCGCTGGATGAGGCGCAAGATCGCTGGCTCCGGCGGCGCTTCCCCCTGGCCCGCGTCGCGTGCCATGAACAGTCGGATCGCCGTGTACACCAGAAAAGCGCCGAAGAGATAGAGCACCCAGTGATAGCGTGAAACTAGTGACGCACCGGCGACGATCATCACGCCGCGCATAACGAGTGCGCCGAGAATTCCCCAGAAAAGCACTCGGTGCTGGAATTGCTGTGGCACTCGCAAGAACGCGAACAGCATCGCCATCACGAAGACGTTGTCCGCGCTCAGCGACAGCTCGATCAGATACCCGGTGACGAACTTCACCCACGCGAGATGACCTTCGTTCCGTACGCCATCGATCGCGTCCACTGTCAAACCCAGATCGGCGATGTTGCGATCGTAGGCGAAGTAGAGGAAGCCGCTGAACGCGAGCGCGAGAACGACGCAAATGATCGTGAACAGCATCGCCTCGCGAATCGACACGACGTGCACTCGGCGATTGAGCACGCCAAGATCCAGCGCGAGCATGAAGATGATGAACGCGATGAATCCGCCCCACGCCCACATCGTTGGATCCAGACTCATCGACTGATCCAGTCCCGCCAGGCGTCTTCATCGACCCCGATCGTTAGGCGATGGCCGCAGCGAACGAGCGGCATGCGTAGCAGGAACGGCTCGTCCACGAGCCGCGCGAGCCACTGCTCGTCGTTCAGTCGCGCGTGCGCCAGCCCCAGGTCCCGGAAGCGCGCTGAAGACCCATCGAGCAGTGCGTCGACGCCAAACTTCTGTGCGAAACGCGTGAGCTCACCGCGAGAAGCACTTCGCTCTGCGAGGTCAACGAAGTGAGTCTTGACTCGATGCTCAGAGAAAAACCTCAGGGCATTTCGTGTGTCTGCGCTCTTTCTTATCCCAAAGACCTGCACTTCCAGCACTTTTTCCACCAATTGCCTCGCGAGTAGAACCGTTCTTGGGCGGTGCACGCCTCGTCGCCCAATTTACCAACATGCCGACCCCCTTTACGCCAGCCTGGTGGCTCCCCGGCCCACATCTCCAGACTATTTGGGGCCGGATGTTTCGTCGCACTTCCCTTCCCCCTGTTACGACCGCGCTTTGGCCGACCGACGATGGCGACCAGGTATCGATTGTCCGCCTCGCGCCCGCCTCACCAACTGCGCCACGCATCCTATTCCTTCACGGACTCGAAGGCACCTCAAGGTCACACTACGTCCGCGGCTTCTATAGCGAAGCTGCCGCCCGTGGATGGGGTGTCGACCTGCTTCTCTTCCGCACCTGCGACGGGCGGCTGAACTCTGCGCGCCGCACGTACCACTCCGGGGAAACCAGCGACCCCACAATGGCCCTCCATCGAGTCATTGAGTCAGCTGGAGATGCTCCGGTTGCACTGGTTGGTGTGTCCTTGGGCGGCAATGTGTTACTTCGCTTGTTGTCCATGCTCAATGAAGATGCTGCGCGGCGCATCTGCGCCGCCGCCGCTGTGTCGACTCCATACGACCTGGCTCGGTCCTGCGCACATCTGAGTCAGGGCACCTCGCGCATCTATCAATGGTTCTTTGTCCGCCAACTGCAGCGAAAGGCGCTCGCGAAGACGGCACAGTTCCCTGGCCTCGCGCACCCTGAGGCGATTTCGCGAGCGCGAACGTTGTGGGAGTTCGACGACGCCTTCACATCGGTCGTCCACGGCTTTCGTGACGCGGCCGACTACTACTCCAAATGCAGTTCGATCGACGTGCTGCAGGATGTTCGCGTACCGACCCTCCTGCTTAGCTCGCGAGACGATCCGTTTCACCCGAGTGAGCTGCTCGATGACGTCGCAATTCGCGCGGCAAGGAATCCCGCACTCACGCTCGAGTTTCTGGAATCCGGAGGCCATGCCGGTTTCATCAGCGGCTCTCCGTTCCGGCCGCGCTACTATGCTGAATGGCGGGTCGCGGAGTTCATCGCCCAGAAATGTGGGGCCCGCAATAACAGCATTGACCAACAGAGGTGGGCGCCCGCACGTTGAATTGGGTTAGCATTTCCTACTAGAGGATCACATGAAGCGTCGTCTGGTAGCACCCGCGCTCGTTCTCCTGTCCTCGGCGGCGTTCATGACGCGCCGTCCGACACAGGGTCCGCCGCTGCCCGCCGGAGCTGCCGACGCCGAAGCGCGAATCAAAGCTTCACCACGTCACGCCGAGTGGGCCACCATCAAGACCAGTCCGACCGACTCCGTTGTCGCGTGGGTCGTTTATCCGGAGCGTCGTGATAAGGCGCCAGTGGTTGTCGTAATCCACGAAATCTTTGGACTGTCCACGTGGGTCCGAGGCATCGCCGATCAACTCGCGGCCGACGGCTTCATCGCGATCGCCCCCGATCTGCTCACGATGAAGCGCAGTGGCAACCTAACGAGTGAATGGCTGGGTGATTCCGCCCGCGCCGCGATTCGGCTCCTCAAGCCTCAGGATGTTCAGCGCGATCTCGACGCTGTCGCCAACTATGGCATGAAGCTTCCCGCGGCCACTCAGAAGTACGGCGTCGTCGGTTATTGCTGGGGTGGCAGCGCTTCGTTCGCGCACGCTGTGCATGCGCCTGGTCTCGGTGCCGCTGTCGTGTATTACGGCGGTTCGCCGGCGAGTGATATGCTCAAGTCCGTGCGCGCACCGGTGCTCGGCCTTTACGGTGGCGACGACGCGCGAGTCAACGCAACGATCGCGCCGGCAGACTCCGCGATGAAAGCGTTAGGCAAGGCGTACGAGTATGCGATTTACGATGCAGCAGGACACGGCTTCCTGCGCGCACAGAGTGAGAGGGCCGCCAATATGAGTGCGACCAAGCAGGCCTGGCCGCGCATGATCGCCTTCTTCCGTAAGAACCTCGCTTCGTAGTTCCTCGCGCGCGGGAGGACTCGCGCCATGTCAGACGCTGCGATCTTTGCCCTCGTATTCGGTGGACTCCTCGTCCTCCGAATCATCGCGGCGACTGTCGTTTTCGTGCTGATCCTCCCGCGCGGTGATCGCTGCCCGCTGTGCGATGCCGTGACGCTCCGTGTTCACTCCCCGATTCTCGGTCGCATCCGACTAGCCAAGCGATGGTGCCTGGCCTGTGGCTGGGACGGCGTGATGCGCATCGGGCCGAACAATGCTCCCACGCCTACGCGGGCGGAGGACGCGACTGCCCGCCCGCCGCTCGGGCAGCCATTGCGTAAACGTTGAGCCAATCAGGCCAATTACCGCTCAAGTCAAAGAAGTCGTCAAAGTAGACTAGGCCAAGATCCTCCAACTCCGTGACTAGGTCTCCGAGCGCGCCTTCGGCGTGAATTGGACCTATCACTACTAGATCGCCCTCCACGCGGAACTCGTCAGGCGTGAGACCGAGCCGAGCATCGAAGAACGAACGCGTCAGTCCATGCTGTTCGAATACGGCTCGCCGGATCAGGATCGTCGGGTGCGAGTGGGCAAGCTCGAGCGGCATAGGGCGCTGAAACTGTCCGCTGCGAATGGGCACTGCTAGGTTCACTCTTAATGATTGAAGCGACGTTCGACGTATTGGTGATCGGCGCCGGCCACGCCGGGACCGAGGCTGCCGTAGCCGCGGCTCGGCTCGGCGCCCGCGTCGGGCTGGTCACGAGTGCGCTCGAAACCATCGGCCAGATGTCATGCAACCCGGCTATCGGCGGCGTCGCCAAAAGTACAGTGGTCCGTGAGGTCGATGCGCTGGGTGGCATTATGGCGCGAGCGACAGACCTTGCCATGCTGCAGTTCCGAATGCTGAACCGCAGCAAAGGCGCCGCCGTTTGGGCGCCGCGGGCTCAGTGCGACAGGGGGCTGTATCGACGCGCCGTGCGCACCCTCATTGAGCAACAGGAGCGCCTGCACACGATTCAGGGCACCGTTGCACGTCTCATCCTGGATGAAGACGGCGCAACTGCGTTAGGTGTCGAAACGATCGAAGGTCGCCGTTTCACAGCGCGCTCGGTCGTGGTCACCGCAGGGACCTTCTTGCGCGGCAAGATCCACATCGGCACGACGACAAACTTCGGCGGCGGACGAGCCGGCGAAGCACCGGCATTGCACCTGGCCGAGCAGCTCGATCGCGCGGGCATTGGCATGGCGCGCTTCAAGACAGGCACACCGCCGAGAATAGATGGTCGCAGCGTTGACTTCACTGTTTTGGAACCGCAGGAAAGCGAGATCGAGCAGTTCGATTATTCCTGGTCGCACTTCTGGAACTCCCCTCGGCGAACGCCTAACGGGACTCGGCATCCGCCGCAGCTTCCTTGCTACATCACGTTCTTGTCGCACCCAGGGAAGCAGCTCATCGAAGAGAACATCACCCACTCCGCGATGTACGGCGGCGCAATCACAGCGCGCGGCCCTCGCTACTGCCCATCTGTAGAAGACAAGGTCGTGAAGTTTCCTCAGGCCGAGCGGCATCAGCTGTTCCTCGAGCCGGAAGGCCACGACACGAGGGAGCTGTACGTGAATGGTCTCTCGACGTCGTTGCCGGCAAACGTTCAGCTCGAGATCCTGCGCACAGTGCCTGGGCTGCACAACGTTCACATGACTCGCGCTGGCTACGCGATCGAGTACGACTACTTCCCGCCAACGCAGCTCGACACCGCGCTGCAGGTTCGGCGCTTGAAAGGCTTGTACTTCGCCGGCCAAGTGAACGGCACCACAGGCTACGAGGAAGCTGCCGGACAGGGTGTAATCGCGGGACTCAACGCCGGTCTATCCGCGTTAGGCCGCGATCAGCTCGTGCTTGGCCGCGAAACGTCATACATCGGCGTTCTCGTTGACGATCTCGTGCACCGCGGCGTGGATGAGCCGTATCGGCTGTTCACCTCACGCTCCGAGTTTCGCCTAACGGTTCGTCAAGACAATGCCCTTCGCCGTCTCGCGAGCTATGCGTTCGCACTCGACCTGTTCACACCTGAAGAGCGTTCGCTGGCCGAGCGTCGCCTGGCAGCCGAAGCGGAAGCAATGGATCTCGCTCGTACAACACCGCTCAGACCCGAAGTCGCAAACCCGTACCTCGAGACGATTCCCAGCGCGCCTATCGAGCAGACTGTACGCATCGCGGAGTTAGCGAAGCGGCAGGATGTCGAGCTCCGAGCACTCTTTCAGATCGCCGACGTCGGACAGGCGCTCGCGCTCGATGCAGTGACATCAACTGAGCTCGAGATCAAGTACGCTGGCTACTTCGACCGCGAGCGGGTTCAAGCAGATCGACTTAAGCGTCTCGGCCACGTCGCGCTGGCTCCCGATCTCGAGTACACCAACATGCGTTCACTCACGTTCGAGGCCCGCCAGAAACTGGCATCGCTGCGGCCACGATCTCTCGCACAGGCCGCGAGCATACCGGGGGTCAGCCCTAACGACGTACAGAACCTCCTAATCGAAGTCGAACGTCATCGGCGGGTTGCCGCCGCGGGAGGACAGCCGTCCTGAACGTGTGACGGCTCCCTACAATCCCAACAATCGAAGCCCCGCTAGTGGCGGAAAGATTCTGTCGCGAGTACTCGCGATCGGACTTGCTACCTTTGGCTTTCTTCCGATTACGAATTGGATCGCCAGCGGTCATAGCGCGCCGTGGTTCAGCCAAGTGGCGCAGTCATGGGTCTCGGGGACAGCAATCGTTCTCGGCGCCGTTGTCATTCTCGTCATCTTGTCTCGACGACGCATTGTCGGCTTCGCCGCGAACTTTGCGAGTCGTGCAGGGCAGTGGTTCGATGCACACCCGCGGCGCAACGCGCTGATCATCAGCGTTGTTGCCGCGGCTCTTTATGCGATCGTGGCGCTAACGGTTTTCGACGCGCGCCCGCTTTTCATCGACGAAATCGTTCAGCTGTACCAAGCGCGTGTCTATGCTGCCGGCGATCTCGTAGATCGCGTCGGTCCCTTCCCCGAGTTTTTCGGCGCGCTGAATGTCGTGAGCGCTGGGGATCATCAGTTCGGCCAATTCCCACCGGGCGGCCCCGCGCATCTCTTACTCGGCGTACTCCTCGGCGCCCCGTGGCTTGTCACTCCACTTCTCGGCGGCGCGACTGTCTACGTCTTCGCTCGCCTTGTTAGGCACATCGAACCGGAGCCGCCGGTAGCGCTGGCCGCGATCCTCCTGCTGGCGTTCTCGCCGTTCATGGTATTCATGGCCGGCTCGCAGATGAACCACGTGCCTACGCTCCTGTGGATTCTCATCGCGTGGCTGGCCTGCCTACGCCTAACGGCGGAACCCGCACCGAGCCGCTGGTGGGCCTTTCTTTTTGGTCTCGCTGCAGGTGTCGCGGCTACGATCCGTCCTGTCGATGCCCTCGCGATGACGGCACCAGCCTTTGTCCTTTGGATTGCCAATCTGCGCTCAAGGAAAGGTGCGCTGTCCGCGTTGATCGTGGCGATTGGGCTGGCGCTGCCGCTGGCAGCGCTCCTGGCCTACAACAGCGCCACGACAGGTTCTCCGTTTCTCTTCGGCTATGAGCTGATGTGGGGGAAGAGCCACTCGCTTGGATTCCACGCTTCCCCGTGGGGAATCGCGCACTCACCAGCGCGCGGTTTCGAGCTACTGAGTTTGTACGCTCTGCGCCTGCAATCATACCTCTTCGAGTCTCCGACACCGTCGCTTCTGCCGGTCATCACCACCTTGGCAGTAGCCTCCGCCGTAGCTCGTTTCGACCGCATGATGCTCTGGGCGATGGTCTTGTTGGCCGGGGCCTACTTCGCGTACTGGCACGATGGATTCTATCTGGGCCCGCGCTTCTTCTTTGTCCTGACGCCGCTACTGGCTTTGTTAGCTGCACGCGCCCCACGCGCACTCGGCGCCGCCACACAGCGCGTAGCCGTGCGACAGTACGCGTTCGTCGCTCTTGCCATCTCGTTCGTGATCGGCCTCGGTACCGGCCTCCCCGCCCGTGCGCGTCTCTACTCCCAAAGCTTGGCCAGCTCACGCTATCAGCTTGCTGGTGATTCGTTAGGCGAACACCGCTCGCTCGTATTCGTTCGTGAGAGCTGGGGCTCGCAGGTCCTGGCACGCCTTTGGGGCCGACATGTGGATCGACCGGCAGCGGAGGTCCTCTATCGTGGCGTGGACACGTGCGTCCTCGATTCAGCTATCACCGCACTCGAGCATCGCGGCGTTCTTGGATCTGAGGCTCGCGCTGCGCTGTGGCCGCTCCTTCGCGATTCCATGCACGTGCGACCGTCGACGCTGTCGCCGGATGAAACGGAGCGCGTGCTGCCTGGCTCCACATACCCGCCGCGTTGCGCAGCACAGATCGCGGCAGATCACGATGGATCAGCACTGTACCTGCCGCTGCTAGCAGAGCGCCGCGACGGGATACTTTTCGCCCGCGATCTCGGTCAGCGCAATGCACTGCTGGCTAAGCGCTATCCCGACCGAGCGACCTACCTGCTGCTCGCTCCGTTGGCTGGCGAATCAGTGTACCGCCGGCGGCCGCTCGTGCTGTCCCCGGCCGCGAACCCATCCAGCGAGTAGCACAACTCGTTAGGTGCACATTCAGAAGTAGCAGTTGGGAACTAAATAGCTCGTGTGCCTGCGGCGTACGAGTGCGACTGCCGGCGAGTATTAGTAGCAGATAGCTACCAAATAGCTGATACGCAGCGCCAGTGCCGGCGAAGTAAGGCGCAGCGAGCATGTGCTGGGCAGTGCAGCGACTTGAGTGCGGCCAGTGAGAGCGCTCTGAGCTGCCAACTAGGTCAGTGTTCGGCATCGTCCGCGGGCTGGTAGTTTTGGGTTCGCGCTGCGCTCCGGCGACAACCGGTCTCTGGTTCCGGATCGAGGCGCCTAACGGTGGCGGCTGGTCATGGTCAGTTGCCATGGTATAGGGTCGCCGCTCTGCGACGCCGGTACTGGGCGCGCTTATACCCCAGCACCTGGGAAGTCGAGCAGTGCGAATCTGATCGAAAGCTCTCCGCGCGTCTCAGACCTCACCTCAGCGGCACAGATTCGGTCTCTTGCCGCTGCTCGCGGTTGTGGCCGTCTTTTGTACCGAGCACAAGTAAACAGTTGTTATCCTCGCGACGCGCGCGCAGCAGTGAGCTCTGAAGAACGCGCTCATCAGCCACTTCGTGTTTCACGTGAAACGCCGTAGTTAGGCGTCAGCATCGTCGATATATTCGTCGCTCGTTACGCCTAGGAGCCTTCCCCGCCGTGGCGCAAATCATCGCGATCGCGAATCAAAAAGGTGGCGTTGGCAAGACCACGTCCGCTGTAAGTCTCGCGGCGGCCTTTGCAGTTGCGGAGCGTAAAGTCCTGCTCGTAGACGCTGACCCTCAAGCGAATGCGACTAGCGGTGTGGGTCTCACCGACGTCGCCACAGATCAGAGCACGTACGCCTGCTTGATCGACCCACGAGTAGCATCCGAGGCTGTTCGTCAAGCCGTGCTACTTCCCAGTCTCGACGTGCTGCCAGCTACCCCCGACCTCGCTGGCGCTGAGGTAGAGCTGGTCACGATTCCCAATCGAGAGACTCGGCTTCGGTCCGCCATTCATGAGCTCTCACCAGCGTACGACTACGTAATCGTAGACACGCCACCGTCTCTGGGTATCCTCACCGTAAATGTGCTGGCAGCGGCGGACTGCGTACTCATCCCTCTGCAGAGTGAGTACTACGCCCTTGAGGGACTCTCTCACCTGCTTGCGACAATCCGAGTCGTTCAGCGCAATTTCAACCAGTCCCTCAGCATCGCCGGCGTACTTCTAACCATGTACGACGCCAGGCTCAATCTCTCCAGGCAGGTAGCGCTAGATGCACGGAAGTTCTTTGGTAACATAGTCTTAGAGGCTATCGTCCCGCGCAATGTGCGAGTCGCAGAAGCACCGAGCTTCGGCAAGCCGATAATTCTGTACGACGTTGCCTCAGTCGGCGCCCAGGCCTACCTCCACGCCGCTCGCGAGCTGCTTGCGCGGCTGGAAACGAATGTTTACAGCCGCTCAGGGCCCGAGCAGTTCGCACCCGCCCCGTCCCCTGCCCCGCCACGCAGCCATGAGCACTCGCCAGCCTTCTGAGCATAGTCCCAGCAATCGCGGACAGCGACTCGGTCGTGGACTCGAGGCGCTTCTCGGTTCCCTCCCCGCTTCACTACCAATTCACCACGAGCCCGCGCCGACCGATGCACGGGTTGGGTCGACAGAGCCGCAGTCGATCCCCATCACTTCGATAACTGCTAACCCGACTCAGCCAAGGCGCGACTTCAAGGAAAGCGAACTTGCAGATCTCGCAGCAAGCTTGGCTGCGCACGGTCTCCTGCAGCCAATCCTGGTGCGACCGAGCGCTCAGGGTTACGAGCTCGTCGCCGGCGAACGTCGATTGCGGGCTGCGACAAAACTCGGATGGGAATCGATTCCCGCACTGGTGCGTCCTATCGAGGACAAGGCACTACTGACAGTCGCCCTCGTTGAGAACCTTCAGCGCTCAGACCTCAACCCGATCGAAGAAGCAGAAGGCTATCAGCGACTCGTCGACGAGTTCAGATTCACGCAGCAGCAAATCGCAGACGCCGTCGCAAAGGATCGATCCACAATCGCCAATGCATTGCGCCTTCTTCAGCTTCCGACGACTATCCGCGCTATGTTGATCGGCGGCCAGCTCACTATGGGACACGCGCGAGCGCTACTCGGCGTCTCGGATGAGAATGCTCGGGTCGAACTCGCCAGGCAGGCAGTAGCACAGGGGTACACCGTTCGAGATCTCGAGCGGCTCGTTAAGTCACCATCAGACGACGCACCAGCTCGGCAGAAAAAGGGCCCTACTCCGCAGCAGGCGCTCTCATCGACTGCACATTTTGCCCAGTTGCTGCAAATCACCGACGCAGTTCGACGCCACCTCCAGACAGATGTGCGCGTCGAGTCCGCAGACGGAACGAGCGGCGAAATCCACGTCCGCTTTTACTCGCCCGATGACTTAGAGCGTATCCTTGACCGCATGGTCGGCGTCTCAAACCGCGTGTACTAATCTGTCACCCGATGTCGTTTAGCTACCGTGCTTCAACGACGTCGCAGCTTTAGAGGTTCGAAGAATGTCGATATTCGCCAAGCAATCGGGAGAGCGCCCCATGGCACGCATCGTTGAGCCGCCTAACACCTACGAGGGAACTGTGTCAGTAATTGGAGCCGGACTCAAAATTACGGGCGACGTTGAGTCCTCCGGCGTCATCAAGGTCGAGGGCACCGTCGAGGGCAACATCCGCGGCGCCCGTCAGCTATTTCTGGGCAAGGGTGGGACAATTCGTGGCGATCTCAATGCGACTGAGATCGTGCTCGCCGGCACAGTCGTTGGAACCGTCTCAGCGTCGGATCGATGCGAGATTCAAGGAAGCTCCGCTGTTCACGGCGACATCTACACCAAGAGCATCGTGGTTCTCGAAGGAGCGGTCATCAACGGCACGGTTCGCATGGGCGATGGTGTGCAGCCTGGCTTCGCGGGCGATCGAAATAACCAGGAAGCCATCGCTTACAGCACTTAGTTTCCCCAAACGTACGTTTGCTAACAGAAGTACAAATCGTTAAAGGCTAGTTCATTAAGAGACTTGTTAGCGCCAGCCAGCTGGCTTTTATCCACATTGGCCGCTTGTGGCGCTCTCGTCGCCGCCGCAGTGTGCGGCGCGCCCAAACATGACCAGGTTACTGACGGCTCAGCATCCGAGTGGCTCTAATCACGCCCGGTCCAATCTCCGATCGATCATGGAATGCAGGCGTACGCCGCCTTACTTCGCATTCGAGATAGCCTCGGTGCGCAGATCAGTCACATTCAGAGCAAGGCACCAGCGGAGTTCGATGAGAACGTCCGTCTTTATGGATCCGTGGGCTACCCGCTCGTCATTGGGCACGGTTACGAGTTTCAGGATGCAGCACGTCGAGTAGCGCCGACTGTTCCGCGCACGGTCTATCTCATCACTTCGGCAACGGTCGCAGATTCTCCTAACGTTGCCGGTATGCGCTTCGCGTTCGAGGAATCCTCTTATCTCGCCGGCGTTCTCGCGCCTTGTTGACGAAGAGCAGCGTCATTGGCTGCATCGGCGGCACTGAGCTCCCACCTGTCAAAACGAGCTTCGAAGCATTCGCGCGTGGAGCGCGCGCCACGAACCCCAAGGTCCGTGTAGTAACGTCCTACATCGGGAACTGGGATGACGTAAGCGCGGGAAGGGAACAGGCGCTCGCTCAAATCTCTCGCGGTGTCGATATCATATTCCAGAACGCGGACGCAGCCGGGCTCGGAGTATTTCAGGCAGCTCGACAGGTGCGCAAAGCTTTCGTGTTCGGCTCCAACGCCAACCAGAATGACGTCGCCTCGGAAGTGACGTTAGGCAGCGTTGTCATCGATCTTCCTCACGCGTTTCTGCTCGTGGCCAGAGAAGTTAAGGAAGGCAAGTTCAAGCCTCACGTGTTCGAGTTGGGCGCTGCCACCGATGTGGTGAAGCTCGTGCTCAATCCTGCGCGCGAGTCTGATATTCCGGTTGCAGTTCGACGCAGCATCGATTCAGTGGCGACCGCGTTGAAGGCAGGGACCTTCAGTCCGACGCAAGCATCGTCTCTGAAGTGACTACCGTCACTTCAGGGTCGCTCGCTGAATACCTCGATCGATTGCTCGACGTAGCCCAACATGCAGACTACGCTAACGCTCTGAACGGGCTGCAGCTCGCCAACCAGGCGCCCGTTAGGCGCATCGGTGCTGCGGTCGATCTCTCGCTGCGCGCAATCCACTCGGCTCGATCGAGCGGCGTGAATTTTCTGATCGTGCATCACGGCATGTTCTGGACTGGCCTTCAGAGAGTCGTTGGGACCACGTACGATCGGCTGCGTGCGCTTCTCGATGCCGATATTGCGGTTTATTCCGTGCACCTGCCCCTCGACTCGAGCCCTGCGTTTGGCAACTCGGCTCTGCTCGCAAAAAGGCTCGGTCTCGCGGTGACTGGGAGCTTCGCGAGATACGGCGAGCACTATGTTGGTGTATCCGGCGAAGGCGACGTAGCAACAAGCGACCTCGTAACAGCTGTCGCGGCCTTCGCCAGTGAATTCGCAACGACGGTTCGCACGACGCCCGTTGCTCCGGAACAGCGCACCAAACGCTGGGCAATTTGCACGGGCGCGGGGGCAAGCAGCGAAACCTTGCGCGAGGCTGCAGCTGCACGTGTCGACACGCTGATCGTTGGAGAAGGACCGCATCACACTGCCGTGGATGCGGCAGAGCTGAACCTCACGATCATCTATGCCGGCCACTACGCCACTGAGACGTTAGGCGTTCAGGCAATCGCAGCGCGAGCCGCTGCCGAGTATGGTGTGCCGTGGGAATTTCTTTTCGCACCAACGGGGTTGTGAGCTCAAACGCACTCGAGTGGGTTGCCATATCCAAGAGGTTTGGAGA
>Ga0187892_10001402_pt1 | contig 55129 bp, 55 predicted proteins | sample MA1701073metaG_FD_139345 | JGI IMG/M metagenome (GOLD analysis project Ga0187892, IMG submission 139345) | Bio-ooze microbial communities from a basaltic lava cave in the Kipuka Kanohina Cave System on the Island of Hawaii, USA - MA170107-3 metaG ...
CAAAAGTGTTCACCTTCCCGTGAAATAGGTGTTCACCTTCCCGTGAAACGGGTGTTCACCTTCCCGTGAAACAGGTGTTCAGCTTCCCGTGAAATGAGTGTTCAGCTTCCCGTGAAATACGCAGTTGATCACATATCTGCAAACAGCAGGACGAAAGGCTGGGATTGGGGAGATCCGCCGGACTTCGGTGGAGTATGCACTGGTGATGTCGAAATATTCCTTTGTCAAAACGGCCAGGGATCGCGCGGAGGACCATTGCCTCGACACATTGGAGACGACGACACGGGCGGCGTGTGGATGAGTTGGTTCTTAGATTCGCTCGCTGAGGTCGATGCGACTTATCAACTCGCGTTGGAACAAGGAGTGACGGTTACTAGTCCTCCTGAGGATTGTCCCTGGGGAGTGCGTGAGTGTCACATCATGCACCCTGACGGTCACATGTTTCGAGTGGGTGCGGGGCTAGAGGAGGAATGAGACAAACGAAGTCACGAAGAAAGCATTCGTGCCGGGTCGTGGCTTCGCGGATGGCAATTTACGGGTTCGTAAGCGGAGTCATCAGTCGGCCCACCGGATACACATTCATATAGGGATCCCAGTAAGGCGAACGCTGGTAGAAGAACTGCAGCCGGGCATGTGCACTGGCTGCGAAAGCCAGGTCGTCAACCAGCTTTTGCTCGAACTCTTGTCGTAGCTTTGGATCTGACAACATCTCTCTGGCCAGGCCTTCGACCACGTAGGCTTCGCCATACTCCTTCTGCTCGAAAATCGCATTAAAAAATCCCCAACGAAGAAGCGAATCGGGCGCCTCGGGCTCGAGCAGGTTTATGGCTAACCTGGAAAGTCTCTGGTCGAGTGGAACCAACGCAGAACCGGCTGGAAATACCCTTCGCTCAGTAATTCGTTCCGCCTTGAACTGCGGCATGAATCTTCCTTCGAATGGTCCGCCGGCCCAACTGACCTCACTAAAGCGATGGCTCTCGACATCAATCGCGGTCGAAGCTGATGTCCTTTGCAGTTTGAGCCCGTGGGCCTCAAGCACCTCGATGACTTGTTTCCACTGTGGCGGCACAACGTAATACATGGGTTGAGTGATAGCAGTCTTTACTCGAAAAGTGTTGTACATCGGCACCGTTACATCCAATGGCTCGGTTCCGAAAACCACACGCATGTCCTGAGATACTTCGCTTTCTTCTACTTCAGATTTAAGCGCTTTCAGAGCGTATGGCACTGTCTGGTCGGTAAGCTCGAAATCGATGGGAAGCTTGCGCGAGGAATCGTTAGTCGCCGATGCTGAATCCGCCGTCCGAACGACGTCAAGAAGTCTTTGAGGGTTTCGATTGACTTCCGCCAGAGTGAATCGAAGCAAGTCGTACGTGCCGACGACGCGCGAACGGTAATCCTTGAGCATGTGGGTTTCGATCAGGATTGCCGGCCGGTTACGCAGGGGTACGTATCCGGTTGAGAAACGCGGACTGCCGTTGAAGTCGCGAATGCCAAGTGAGAAGTCGCGATTATCTGCAAACTCCAGGTACCACGAAACTACGTTGCCCGCGGCTTCGGTGGCGGGACGGACTTTGCCATCCATCACTTCCCTTTCCCATGCCAGCACGCCAGCGTCAATTCCGTCGTGATGCTCGAAGTGATAGGTGATGTTGTAGCGGTAGTCAGCGCCGTCGGTGACGTGGCAATCGATAAACAGGTCGGGATCCCAATTGTTCCACAACGACAACCACGCCCGAGTTTCAGGAGCATCGGCTTTCATGTAGTCGCGATTGAGGTTGAGGTTAGTGGTGGTGGCGCGCCAGCCCATGTCAACCGGACCGTTTTGATTGATGCGATTGTATGGACTTGAACGCTCGTGGCCGTCTGCGTTGTATATCGGCATGAACAGCACAACTACCTTGTCAAGCAACCCTGCTTGCGTCCCGGTGATGGCGAGGTCGCGGAGGAGAGCAAAACCGGCATCCTTGCCGTCAGGTTCGCCGGAATGAATGCAGGCTTGAATCAGCACGACAGGTTTGCCGGCAGCTCTCGCTGATTCGGGAGTGAACGTTTCTCCTTCGGCTGCAATCAAGAGCGGGAGGTTGCGTCCTTCCCCGCTCTGGCCGAAAGAGGTGTAGCGAATCAATGGCGACGACTCAGCCAGTCGTTTTGAATAAGCAACAGTTTCGTCGTAACTGGGTGTCTCGCGGTAGTCCGTCTTTTCAGCGTGCGTGAGCCATTCCGAGGGAATAGCGGGGGAAGATGTTTGTGACATGATCAATCACCAATTAGTCGCGCTTCGAGATCTCTGGGTGGTTCGGGTTTCTTTAATACGAAAACCACGATCCACGAAAAACACGAAATGACACTAAACTCGTTTAGTGTTGGTTCGTGTAATTTCGTGGATCGTCTCCAGAGTCAGATCACAAGGTCCCCAGCGATTTCCTTCCAGTCTCGCTACCTGAGCTCTTGCTGACAAGAGCGACACTGCGTGCGTCGCCGGGCGTTGAGAGTGCCGCAGCCTGCACAGCGAATGTACATCGTGCGCGCGAACCAGCCAGTGATGAGTGCGCTAAGACCCAGTATCCCGATCAAGACCGCCAGGTTTAGCAGCAAATCCTTCAACTCTTGTATCTGTCTCGCTGATTCTGATGAAAACTCTGTGCGCGCGTGTAGCCGTGACGAAAGGCATCTCCGCCGGCAAGATCCGGAAAACTGTCGCTCAGTTCGCGAGTTGCCTCAGGATAAGGAATTCCGCGACGTTTTGGATGTAGTCCGGCCTCAAAACCGCGGCGATAGCTTACCTCATCAGTGCCAAAGTCCCCACCCTGGCCAACGTAATGTTCTGCTTCCACATCGCGCAATCCCAGCCACCAGCTCTCTCGCGCAGCGTCGATGCTTTCAGCTCCCGCCTGGGCCAGCACGTTGTAAACACGTTCTCTGGTTTCGTCGTCATCGACAAACGCGACTACTGCTGAGCGTCCGTTTCGTAAGGCGTCCTCGTAAATGAACAATTCATCATGCGAGAGCCCTTCCGCCAGTTCTTTCTCCAGGGCCGCGCCCGCGGCTGTTCCGGTTACCGCCCCCGCCGTTCCGAGCAACGCTGCGCCGATGATTCCGCCGGCTATGACCGGACCAACTCCCGGAATCAACAAGCTCGCTGCCGCGGCACCAAGTGTGGCCCCGCCGGCTGCACCCATCGCGCCTCCAACGGCTCCTCCCATAGCGCTTCCCATACCTGGTTGTTCAGTATCAGTGTGCGGAACCGCCTCAATGTCGTCTGCCTTACCGGGTGTCAGAAATGCGATACGGTCGTTGGGAACACCCGCGGCGTGAAGTCCCTGGATTGCGCGTTCAGCTTCTCTGCGTGAATCAAAGATCCCTGCAATTGTTTCCATGATAGTCCTCCCTCTCGACGCTAAACCTTACCGAGCATTTAACCTGCAGGTTGAAAGCGCAGCAAGAGAAAAACCCAATCGACACAAATCGTTGAGGAATTCAACAGAGCTATGTTAGAGTCGAAATCAAGAAAGAAGCGAAGCTCAAATATCCAGAGCGGGGATTAATAACTTGTACGACATCGTAGATAAGTATTGGCCAATGTCAGTGGGTGACGGAAAGGCGACGCGCAAGAAGAAACCTCGCATTCTGGCAATCACTACCGACTGTTGCACCGGGTGCGCAGGCTCTCCGGCGTGCATCGAGTATTGTCCGATCGAAGCTTGCATGTTTTGGGTACCGGACGAGGATCACCCTCCGTTCGGACGAATCGAAGTCGATCCCTATCTTTGTATTGGCTGCCAGAAGTGTATTAGCAAGGGCCCTGACGGCGCGTTTCTCGACGGCTGTCCGTGGGACGCGATTGAGATGGTTCCCACTGAGGACTGGGAAGGCCTTCACGGCATCAACCTTCCCGATGCACCACCCGCACCGCCGGCTGGTTAAGACTAAAATTGAGACCCTGTATTTGGGGTTGAAACTCTCTGGGTGATTGACCCACATCAGAGTCACCTCGCAAACTGAGTCCGAACCAATTTAGTTTGAAATGGAGCGCTTGGGCAGTAGCTGAGACGTTTGGGTTTCGGTCCAAACTGACAGGCTTCATTCTAACTAGTTTAGCCAGAGCTCGACACAAGGTTCACTCCTGGTAGGTTTTCGATGTCATTCTCGGGAACACACCCTCCGTCCATAGATTATGTACCTTACTTTGAACGTCTGATCTTCATTCAGGAGAAGGCGATCATATCCTTCAAGAGGTGGGCCGTTGCATTTGTCTTAATCGGGTTGTCAGTACTTGGAGTCACTTTACTTTCAAGCACAATGCTCGGCGCTAAAATTCAAGGCATCGTGTCGCAGGTAACCGGAATGGGCGGGTTGTTCATTAGCGCCCTGGCTGCGCTTCCTTACCGAGAGATTGCACCGAGACGGTCGAGAATCATCACTTATGCGTTGCTGAAGCAAGGGTTTGAAAGGTTTCCGGATCTCTCCGAAGAAGATCGCAAACGTTTGAGAGATCTGGCGGACGAAACAATTAAGAGGCAGATCTAGCTTGTAGAGTTTCTTTACTGATGAAACCGGAAGAAAAGAGTTTGCGCACTTTGTTGACCGACGAGGCTCAGAAAGAGCGTCGGGCCTATAAGCGTGCGACGTTGCTAATTGCGATTACAGCGTTCGTCGGACTGTTCTGGCTAATCTTCTCAGGCTCCAAGGTAGCCAGGCTTGAACGCCAATCTTCAAACTTAAGTGGCCAGATCGAGAATCAGCAAAAGGAACTCAGTCAGTTGCAGATTGACATTGTCCAACGCAGGTTGGAACTAGACGAGACTGCTCAAAGCCTAGGGGCAGTCAGGGAGAATCTCAAGGTGGCGGAAGAAGCTCTCAAAAAAATAGAGAAGGGCGTCGAACAGCCAAAGAGTCAGGCGCAGACAGCGTTGGAAAAGATCTCCAAAGATCCCAAGCCGCGTGATGACCAACCGATCACCGCGCCATTCCTAATGGCCATTGAGGACAGATTCTCGATAAGCGGAAGAGGCACGGTCGTGACTGGCACGGTCCAGCGCGGAAAGATAAAAGTGGGCGATTCGGTCGAAGTCGTGGGCCTCCTACCAACCCGAAGCTACGTGGTGACGGGAGTGGAAAAGTTCAAGAAAGTTTTAGATGAAGCCATCGCCGGTGACCACGTCGGCTTGCTGCTGCGTGGATTGACCGGCGTTGAGCGAGGACAGGTGGTTGCTAGTCCAGGAAGCATCAAGCCGCACACGAAGTTCAAAGCCAGGATCTTCATGTTGACGACGAAGGAGAGTGGTAGAACGACTTCGCTTCCTGCTACTTATAGCCCGCAGTTCTATTTTCGCACGACTGACATACCGGGTAAGATCAGGCTCCTGCGAGCATCTGAAATTATGCCCGGTGATAAGGATATCGAAGCGGAAATTGAACTTTCCCGTTCAGTGGCACTGGAGAAATCCTTGCGTTTTGCTATTCGGGAGGGTGGTAAGACATTTGCCGCCGGCACGGTTACCAGCATCATCAATTAATTTTGTGGAGGATTGGTGCGAGCTAAATTCACTCCTTGATTCATGCTGCGCGTTGCCGAATTGCCTTAGCGGTCAGCGCCGCCTGTTCTTGAATGCGACTGCTTTGACCCGAATCCTGAGCGTAGCGTTCAATCAGCGCCAGATCCTCCGGTTGACCAATTAGCGAAAGTCCCCGCAACGCCTCCCAAATACTGTCCTCATCAGAGTTGATCGTTAGAAGGGTCTGACTCTGGGTGACATTGGTGCCGCTCGGCGCCAGGATACGTTCGAGTTTTCCCAGAAGCGGCGATCTTACTTCCACATTCGTTTCATCCGGTTTGGTGATCCTCCCAAGCAGCGTCCCGCGAGCAACGCGCGCACCTTCCTTCAAAGTGCTGGCCACCAACCCGTTCACCGGCGACTGCACGTCAAAAGGCTTCAGCATTGCAATCATCTCCGGACGTCCGCTCGAATCGTTGAATCTAACCAGGGCCAAGGCTGCATTTCGTCGCACGATCGGTTCCGGATCGCGCAGCAACTGCAATAGTGTGTGGTGAAACTCGTCCGACTTGTTGTCGAATCCCATTACCCAGGCACCCGTCAGGCGAAATTCAGCCTCTGGGTGACTGGCCAGACGAATGAGCTGCGGATACCACTGCTTAGCTGACGGGTCACCTCGTTCAAGTCGCTGCTGAATCTGAAAGAGAGCATGCTGCACCTTGCGCGGATGCTTGTCGTCAACCAGATACTGAGAAATGTCCGTATCGGTAAGGTCACGACCAAACCAGCTGAAGTACCAGCTAAGAAAAGCGCCGCCGAGGAAGAGCACCGCGAGAATCAAAATGGGGCCTGAAGCTCGAAGTCGCTTCACTTCAGGGTTCCGCTCCGGGGGCGTTTGGATGTCGCTTGTCATCAATTGAATTTCTGTAGTGGCGGAACTCCGAGTCCGCCCCGTTCCAACGAAAGGGACCTGCGTATCGAAGACGGGGCGGACACCGAGTTCCGCCTCGACATTTAAGACGGATAGAGGTGATAGAGCATGACGTAAACAATTACACCAGTCACGGAAACGTATAGCCACAGTGGCAACGTCCAACGCGCGATGCGACGATGTCGTGGAAAGTCTCCACGTGCTGCTCGCACTACGGTTATCAACACGAGGGGAAGGATCGCGATCGCCAGGAGCACGTGACTTATCAGCACGGCGAAGTAGAACGGGCGAACAATCCCCTGACCTAGAAACCGAGTGTCACCATGATAGTAATGGTAAGTGAGATAAGAGACGAGGAACACGGTCGAAGCAAACAGTGCCGACAGTTGACAGTTGCGGTGAGCCAAAACGCGTCCCCTGCGGATAAAGCTATAGCCGGCTATCAAAAAGACTGCGCTGGTTGAATTCAGAATGGCGTTGACGTGCGGAAGATATGAAATGTAGTCAGGCATAATAACGCGAAAGCAGAGACTTCAGTTCTCAACGGCTCCTGTTTGATTTGTTAGTCTTTGCTGCTCTGTGCGGATGCCCTTCCCTTTTCAGTCAAGGCGTAAAAGTCGTTTCCCAACTCCTCGAGCAATCCTTCCTTCACCAACCGTTCGACAATATCGAAAACTCTGGTGCGCTCGTCGGGGTCGTTGCCGCCGGCTTCAAACAGCGTGTGCAGATCAAGCGATTCCTTATTCCAATGTGCGAAGCTTCCTAGAACTTTCCTGGTAAGGTCATCCACGGATCGAAATCTCAAACGTCGCTCGGCTGTTTTTGCTTCATGTTGGCAACCATCGATCGGACATCCGGAGGCACGGCGCGGCCCTTAGCGTCGAGCAAAGGCGGGGCGGTTCCAGCCAGTTGGGGCACGTTGCGGTTACCCAGGCGTTTGGAGAAAGGAATTGGCAGGCGTCCCTCCGACTTCAGGTAGAGCAGCGGATTAACGATGAACAGCAGCGCCATCACCATGCAAACCATCGTGACAAAAAGATTGTCAGTGGTCATTAATTGTGGTGAAAGGATCGCATTGAGGGCGGCGAAGCCGAGGAACACTATTCCTACCAGGATGCAAATGAGGTTTAGTAAGCCTAGTTCTCTTTTCATCTCTTCCGGACCTCGATTGCCGCGTCTCTAGTGCTTTGCTTTGCCGGCCGGCTTTGCACGTTCCGACATCTCTTCGTACCCGCAACGCTCACATTGCCAAACCGCGAACACCGCGTTGGGATCCCCCGTGCTCTGATAAACCGCTCGATCCGAGGGAATAATCTTGCCGCCGCAGCGCGGACAGGCACGGCCCCGCGTCGTGCGCGTTTCAACGTCGATTGCCAGCGGATTATCTTCAGACATCCTGTCCGACACACTTTAGGAAGCTCTGAATAAGTAGACACTGAGCTGAAAAACAAAACCGCAAAGCGGTTCTAGAACAAAGCCCAGGGTTGCCGCGCTTTTTGCGGCTACCCTGGGAAAGCTGGAGAAATAGAGACGAAAACCCCAACGGGGTTTCGGCTTTTGGCCACAAGATCTAAGGTTGCCCGGCCACCTTTGACGAAACCCCGATGGGGTACGTTCTCAATATCACCATTTACCCAGGGTAGCCGCAAAAAGCGCGGCAACCCTGGGCTTTGTTCTGGAACCGCTTTGCGGTTTTGTCTAGTTGATAGGTGCTTCACTTGATCAGAGCTTCCTTTAGTTTGTCGGACACACCGCTATTCATCTCCGCGTTTGTGTCGCTTCAAGACGATGAAGATCGAGCAAAATATGGCCACGGGCGGCGTTAACAAAACCAATACTCCGATGTTGAAGTTTCGGATGAAGTTTGCATTCCCCGACCCTGCCAGAGACGCGCGACACATTGAGCACTGGGCCAGGCCTGAAGACTCCAGCGCCAGCATCGCCCCCAACACGAGGGCTACGAAGAAAAGAGTTTTTACCGCGCGAGACAACATCTTCAGTGACTCGGCTCAGCCGCTGGAGGCGGAGCTTCCTTGAACTGATAGCGTAAGCCAAGCGATCTGAAGCTATCAGGGAAAAAGGCAAACAACAGGCAGATACAGACCACCAGCATCGGCACAATTGTCAGAATCAAACTGAGTCGTTCAAACTTCAGGTGCATGAAATAAGCCACGATCAACGCCGCCTTGATTATCGACAGCCCCAGCAGGATCGTCAGCATGAAATGGAGCGGCATGGGCTTGTAGGCCAGGAATATCTCAATCAACGTCAGCACTATCAGCCAGACCCAGATCGAGATGAACAGCTTGTTACTGCCGGCAAAGTGCTCATGTTCTTCCGCGTGTGCGCTCATCGCATTGGCTCCTTAAGTGTGGGCTTCAGTGTGCACCAACGTCAACCGACATGATGTAGATCAGCGGGAACACAAACATCCAGACTAAATCCACGAAGTGCCAATACAGGCCGCTGATTTCCACGTCTTCGTGCTTGAGTTTCCTGACTCTGGCGGCAACCACAGCCAGATAAATGGTCCCGGTGAAAACGTGGAACATGTGTAAGCCGGTAATAGTGAAAAAGGTAGCGCCGAAGAGCGGCGAGGGTAATGTCCCGTCCGGGGCCGCGTAGCGGGTGAGCCATTCGGCAGGCAAACTGAATGGACGCATTCCTTCATCGATCAAGTGTTTCCATTCAATCAAGTGCAGCCCGACAAACGCGAGGCCAAAGAAAATCGTTGCCAGAATCCATTTTCGCGCTGCGGCGTGGTCACCGCGACTCGAGGCCGACACCCCAAACACCATCGTCAAGCTCGAAGAGAGCAGACAGAACGTCATCACTGACGAAAAGACGATGCTGGGATAGAACGGGAACGGCGTCGGCCAGACGTTCGAGGCGCGCAGATAACTGTAGCCAATGAGCAGCGCCGAGAACGTGAGCGAGTCGGAGACGATGAATAACCACATCCCCAGCTTGCGATGACCAACGCGATACGGGAGCACACCTCCGTCCCAATCGGCTGCAGGAAAACGTGCTGCGCGTGCTTCAGTACTCACCCTGTCACCTCCAATAGGTAGCACAGACTTGCCGTCTGTGAATCCGGTGTGAATTTCAAAGTCGCAACACAGACTAAAGTCTGTGCTACTTCATCTCCAAAAGAACAGCAATACAAACAGGTAGATCCACAACGCGTCCATGAAGTGCCAGTAAAGCGTTACAGCCCCAGCAGCTGCCCGGCGTTTCGCCCGAACCTGATCGTTGTTCTCAGTTTTACGTGTTCGCAGGACTACATAAATCAAGGCCAGCAATCCCCCGAGCAAGTGCACTCCGTGTGTAGCTGTCAACAAATAGAAGAACGAACTGTGCGGGTGGCTGGTGACGTAAACCCCTTGCCCAACCAGTTGCCGCCACGCCAAAAGTTGGGTCAGCAGAAATCCGAACCCCAGCGCCGTGGTTAGCAGAAGCCACTTGCGGTACGAACTTTCAAATCCAGTCTTTAACTTTCTTTTCGCTAATTCGATCGCTGCGCTGCTGATCAGGATTAGCGTCGTGCTAAGCCAGAGCACCCCCGGCATGGCAATCGGCCGCCAATCGTTGGCTGACGCAGCCCGCACAATGTAGGCGCTGGTTAGCGCCGTAAACAGCATCAGGATCGACGCCAGCGCCACCCACATCCCGATGCGATAACGCTCAGTAGTGGCTGCGGCGTGACTTAAGCTACGCCGCTGAATCGTTGCGACCATAAAGAATTGCTACCCCCAAACCGATAAGAGCAAGAACAACCAAATCCAGAGACCATCCATCACGTGCCAGTAACGCGACACAACCTCTGTCGAGGCGTTAGTACGAGTGGCATTCAATTGGCCGTGAGTTCTGAATCGGAACACCAAAAACAGCAACGCCAGAATTCCGCCAATGATGTGCACGCCATGCACGCCCGTGAACAGGTAGAAAAACGAGCTATGCGGATTACTCGCAAGGTAAACACCCTGGGACCTGAGTTCTTTCCAGGCCAACCATTGCGTAGTTAAGAACCCCAGCCCCAGCATCAACGTCACGACGAGCCATCTTTTGTATCCTGTTACGTTTTCAAGCTTCAACCGCTGCCGGGCAACTTCAAAAGTCACACTGCTGATCAATATGACTACAGTGCTTAGAAAGAACATCCGCGGTGCCGATATCGGGCGCCACTGATCTCCCAGGGAGAGAAAAATGTAGGTGCCCGAAAGCGCGGCAAACATCATTACCACCGCCGCGAGTACTACCCACATGGTGATGCGGTAGGCAGCGGGGGAAAAGCCGCGTCGCTTACCATCACCATGCCACCCGTTGCCTCGTGGGCCCTTGCCGTTTGGGCCGGGGGGCTTTGGACCGCCACCGACGCGAGCGTCCTTCGTGGCTGACTTAGTGCTTGTGACCGTCGTGGCCATTACCGCTTGTTTCAAACGGCGCCCGAGAAGCCTCAGGTTCCGTCTGCATTACAAAATCATTCGGAGCGCCGGGCACCGCAAATTCATACGGTCCTCGATAAACCGTCGGGAGATGACCAGCAAAATTGTCATGCGGGGGTGGCGTTGCGGTGGTCCACTCCAAAGTGGTGGCGTTCCAGGGATTGTCCGTGGCTCTCTTGCCTTTGAACATGCTCCAGAACAAATTGAAATAGAAAACCAACTGAACCAGCACGGTAGTTATCGCCGACACCGTAACCAGGACCACCAGCGGGTGCAGAGTCTTGAGAAACTCGTATTCGGTAAATTGCGCGAATCGTCTCGGCATTCCCACAATTCCCATCGTGTGCATCGGTACGAAGATGCAGTAGACACCAATGAAGGTTATCCAGAAGTGGAACTTCCCAAGCTTTTCGTTCATGTGACGGCCAAACATCTTCGGGAACCAAAAGTAGATTGCGGCAAACATGCCGAAGATCGAGGCCACCCCCATCACGAGGTGAAAGTGTGCCGTGACGAAGTAGGTGTCGTGCATGGGCAGATCGAGAGAGGTCTGGCCCAGCACCAGCCCGGTGATGCCGCCCGCGACGAACAGCGAAACAAATCCGATAGCAAACAACATTGCGCTCGTGAAGCGAATCCTGGCACCCCACAACGTTCCCAGCCAATTAAACGTCTTGACTGCTGACGGCACTCCTATCGACAGCGTCAAGATTGAGAACGTCATGGCTGAGTAGGGACTCATGCCGCTGATGAACATGTGGTGGCCCCAAACAAAGAATCCGAGGAGGCCGATGGCGAAGATGGCAAACACCATGGCGCGATAACCGAAGACCGGTTTGCGTGCGAATGTTGCGAGAATGTGCGACGTGGCTCCCATGCCGGGAAGAATTGCGATGTAGACTTCCGGATGACCGAAGAACCAGAAAAGGTGCTGCCAAAGTATCGGCGAACCCCCCGTGTGAAGTGGAAACCTTTCATCCGTGCCAGAAAGGATGCCGCTGAGATAGAGCCCGCCAGGAATAAAGAAACTGGTTCCGGCTACCCGATCGAGCAACAAGAGAATGCCGCCGCCGAGCAGGACCGGGAACGAAAGCAGCGCCAGGACAGCCGTGGTAAACCAGGCCCAGCAAGTCAACGGCATGCGCATCAGAGACATTCCTCGCGTGCGCATGTTGAGCAAAGTGGTAATGAAATTGAGCGCGCCGAGCAGTGAACCAACGCAAAAGATCGCGATACTGATGATCCAGAGGTTCATGCCCATGCCCTGCCCAGGTCCGGCAATCTGACCCAGGGCACTGAGCGGTGCGTAACCAGTCCAGCCTCCGATGGGCCCTACCGTCGATTCGGCCCCGGAGTAGAAGATTGCCGCCAGAATCACGATGAAGCCAACAAACGTGACCCAGAACGAGAGCATGTTCAGCACCGGAAACGCCATGTCTTCAGCGCCAATCTGAATCGGCAGGAAATAGTTCCCAAACCCGCCCTGGGGCGCCGTGGTCAACACGAAAAAAACCATGATGGTTCCGTGCATCGTCACCAAGGACAGATAAAACTCGGGAGTCATCACTCCATCAGGCGCGCCACCCGGAAACAACGTGCCCAGGATGGGCCAGTTCGTCCCCGGCCATGACAGGTTCATGCGCATAAGGACAGACATCGTCATTCCTACGATCACCGCCGCCAGGGCGAGCATGATGTACTGGATGCCGATCACTTTGTGATCCACACTGAAGATGTACTTTCTTATGAAACCTGTCGGGGCAGGATGTCGATGAACTTCGTGAGTATCAACTGACATGTTTGATCTCCTCGGAATTAGATCTCATGACCGGCAAACCAAGAGTCCAAGTCGCCATTATTCGCGCGGCGCGGGCAGCGGATATTTCACCAACAGCTCGGTCATACGAGTCTGAAACTCTTCCTGCGGCAACGCAGTCAACGCTCGATGCTCTTCCTCGGGGAGGACGAGCAAATAGCTTTTCATCTTGAAGTGGAGTTGGCCACAAAGTTCCGCGCAGGCAAGTTCATACTTGCCCGGCGTATTCGCGGTAAAGTGGACCTTGATCACCATGCCGGGCACCAGATCCTGCTTGAACCGAAGCTGCGGCACCCAGATGTTATGGATCACGTCTTTCGAGCGAAGTAACAACTCGACCGGCCGGCCCGCAGGCAGGGCAAGTACGGGGTGTACCGAGTCGTCGCGAGCATTTGCGTCTGCGTCGTCCAGGCCAATGAAGTTAAGTGAGGAATCGTCGATTAGCTTTGGATCAGTTCGACCGAAGACGCCGTCCTTACCTGCATAATGAAAGTTCCATTGAAACTGTTGCGACACTACCTCGACCGTAAATGATCCCGGCGGGGCATCGTTGAAACGCAAAGACGCCCACACGCTCTGTCCCATCACGGCCAGGCCAATAAAGATCACCGCAGTCACAACCGTCCAAATCACTTCCAGTTTGCTGCTGCCGTGCGTGTACACGGCCCGACTGCGTCCAGAGTCCTCACGGTACTTCCAGACCATGTAGCCCAGGCCAACCTGGGCAGCGGTGAACGCGACTCCTACCACAATGATGGTCAGCATGAACTGCCGGTCGAGGGCGGCCGCGTGTGATGAGATGGGTATTGGGAACCACCACTTGTTAATGAAGAAGAGAGATACCGACAGAAGTGTCAGTATCCAGATAATAACCGCCAGAACTCGTCCCATCGGTTATGTCTCCTTACGTGAATTGTCCGACAAACTTTAGGAAGCTCTGATCAAGCCCGGCAAACTCTTTGGAGTGCGGTGACCTGTCACCGCTTTGGTCTGAGGCGGCTTGACGCCGGTGATCCGCTGGAACGTAACCCGCGCTAGCCGCGACAGGTCGCGTAATACCAAAGCGGTGACAGGTCACCGCACTCCAAAGAGCTGCGAACTCCATTTAATCAGAGCTTCCTTTAGTTTGTCGCCATCGACTCGAACTGATTGGTTGTACAACATCATCGACAAACTGAAGTTTGTCGGACACTACCGATCAAGAACCATCAAGAGAAACAGCAGCGGCAAATACAGAACGGAGGCTAACAAGAGCTTTCTGGCCTCCTGTCTCGACTGCGAAAGCGCCGCGCGAATGCTGCTGTAGAGAAATAGCAGACCCAGAACGATCGCGCCGGCTAGATACAACTTTCCTGAAATCCCGAGCACCGCAGGAAGCAGGCTGACGGGTAAAAGCATCAGCGTGTACACAACTATTTGCTGTCCCGTTATTCGGCCTTCCGGTTCAACCACCGGCAGCATCAGAATTCCCGCTCGCGCGTAGTCTTCACGGTACATCCAGGCAATCGCGAGAAAATGAGGAAACTGCCAGAGGAAAAGGATGGCAAATAACACCCAGGCTTCGAGTGATAGTTGTCCGGTGGCGGCCGTCCACCCGATTAGCGGTGGCACGGCGCCGGGAAAAGCGCCGACCAAAGTCGACAGCGACGTCCTGGTTTTCAGCGGCGTATAACCAAACAGATAACCGGCGATCACCGTCAGCCCCAAAAGCGCCGTCAGTGGATTGACCATAATCGCCAGGTAAAACTCGGCGACCACAGTCAGCGAAGAACCAAACAGCAAAGCTTCCCAGGCAGACAGCTTTCCTGAGGGCAGCGGTCTGTCGGCAGTTCGCCGCATCAGACCGTCGAGGTCGCGCTCCATGTACTGATTAAGGGTCGCAATGCCGGAAGACAAAAGAGCTATGCCAACCATCGCCACGACCAGCGCCAGATAGTTCACCGATCCGGCGCTGGCCAAAATGAACCCGGCGGCAGAAGTGAGAACAATCAGGAAAGTGATACGCGGCTTAGTGAGTTCGGCATACGCAGCTACACGCTCACGAGTTGTGAGTCGTGCATCACTGGTGGCAATTGCCGGATGAAGATCTACGACAAACTCTTCCATCGATACTCAGATCCTCGACACCGAAGGGGTGTTGGCAGCCCACGCGTGCGTTTCTGAGCGCAAGGCTCTGAATGCACGCAAGGTCATAACGATTGTCGTCGCAAAGACCAGCGCACCACAGGCGACGTGCGCGACAGTAATCCCCACCATGGGATTGAGCGGTTGTGGATCGTCAGGTGATTTCAGCCGCGTGATGTAGGCCGCCACACCTAACAGTAATTGCACAACAAGCAAGCCGAGCGCGATAGTTGCCGGCCGGGTCAGAAATGTTTCACCTGGATGACGCCGCAGAATCGTGAAAGCCGCGCTCGCCAAAACTAAAGCAACCGCCACGGCTCCACCTACGTGAGCCAGTAACAACTCGGTCGGAAGATGCTTGTCCCAGGTCGCGGAATGACGAAGCGTCGCGCCCAGAACAAGTTGCAAGAGAATCGTGACCAGCGCCGCCACGCAGAGATAGGTTAACGGCAGAGTCCCCTTCTCTTCGATGGTGGTGCGGAATTCTCTCCAACTTCTCGACGTGAATACTGCGAGACTGACTGTGGTGCAAAAGAAAAGCTGGGCGAGGGTTGCATGTGCCGTAGAAACCCACAACGGCAATAACAACTTCACCGTCAATCCGCCGAGAAGGCCCTGGGCGATGACGGCAATCAGGGCAACGACGCCGAGCCGGCGCACCCATCGCCGTTCTTCCTTCCAGAACAGAAAGATCACCAGCCCAATGGTCAACAAACCCACCGAGGTAGCCACCATGCGGTGGCCATGCTCCCAAAAGAGATTGCCAACCATCGCGGGGAAAAACTGTCCGTTTGAGAGCGGCCAATCTTCGGTGGCCAGCCCGGCATCATGACTTGTTACCAGGGCACCGGCGATGATCAAAAAGAACGTTGCACTTGCAACGAGTAAAGCAAACCTATGCAGACCTTTGTTCATGACTTCAATTGCCGATCGCGACTGCCAACTGCCAAATTGGCAATCGGCAATCGGCAATCGGAAATGTCATCAGTGTCGACCGATCAGCGGAATTTCAAGCGCGGGCATCATCTGTAGCCCACCGGTCGTGGAAGCGGTGGCAGCGTCTCCAAAAGCAAAGTCAGCTTTTCCACCGCCGCTTGCCGGCACAGTCACCTGCATCGTCTTTTCGGTTCCGTTTGGGCCACCCTTTTCATGCCAGGCGGCGACCGTGTAAGTTCCTGGTTGCAAACCCTTAATCGAATAAGCACCGTTCTCACCACTCACGGCAAAAAGCGGATGCTTGAGAACGCCGACGTAGGCCTTCATCCATGGGTGCTGATTGCATTTCACCGGAATCAGAACTTCGGATCGCGCGAAGGTCTTCTCGATGGGTCCCGCTCCGTTAGGTTGGGTCTGATTCCATTCGGGATTGTTCTTCGGCGTAGGATGGATGTTGTGCTGAGTCGGATCGCTGTTTGTGATTCTCAGTTTCTGGTTCGCCTGAATGCCCAAGACGTGTGGTCGGTACTGACATCCCTTCTGATCCAGCGTGACTGCATCAGACGGTGTCGAGAAGGCATAGTCTCCGATCTTGGTGCCGTCGGCGGTTGCGCCGTCCTTGATGTAGACGAAAACATTCGCCAGTTTACCGTCTTTGGCCACAGTGTCTTCGGTTGTTAGATTCGGATTAGCCTGTCCACATGCGGGGTCGGCATCTGTGGCCACCTTTTTGGGCGCCGGTGGCGTGCCATTGTAGGCAATCGCGCCGTCGATGGTTCCCGAGCCGGGAGTAAAGGGCTTACCTGAGGTCGTCGCCTCCGGAGTTGCGTCATTCGTCGCCGGCTTACCACAAGAAGAAGCCAACGCAAGGATCGAAAGAACAATGGTCAGGACTAGCCAGACCTTCATCGGCTTGAACATAATCAATTCCTCCAAATCAAGATAATTTGCGATTCAACTTTAGCACGTGACTGTTTAGAAGTAGACCCATCAGTCACGCTAACTAGAACCCCGAAGGGCGTGTATTCGATCGCGCACTCGCAGTTCGAGCCGCAGGCACACCCCGTTTGTTATTGCGAATTTTTCTGGCAGTAGTTTGCCTGGACCGCTTCCGCGAATTGTCTCTCGCTTGAGTCGCAGTGGCGGCGGGTTGTACAGGCGAAGTTGCCAGCAGACGTCTCTGCTCATCCGGCGTCATTAAGAGCATATATCGGACGAGCAGTTGAGCATGATCGTGCGTGTAAGCGTTGGCGCTGGCCGGCGGATTTGGAAGGTTGATAACCCAACGTTCACCTTCTTTTCGGAACAACCCTGTCGGCATCGCAGTGCCGGGACTGATCTGAGCCGGATCCAGCAGCCAGCGGAACGTCCAGTCGTACTTCAAGCGATCGGGCGCCAGCAGGAAGTTGGGCGCAACTGCGGTCGCGTCATGCGTCGGATCTCCGGTGATGTGACACTTCAAGCAAGGTGTCCCGGATGTAAACATCTGGCGGGCGACCAGTTTCTCCTGTTCAGTTAACGGTTGCAGAGGCTCCTTAATATACGGCTCTTGCTGCCCCGACATCGCCATAAAGAACCGCACCAAAGCTTGCAACTCATTGGGTGAGAAGTTAAACGTCGGCATGCGAGCTTTCAGATAAGGCCGCACGCCGTTGCGGTCTTGCCCGGGTTGCGGTTTTAACCTTCCATTCGCTTGATTCGTCGCAGTCGTTTGATTCGAGCCCGCACTTTGGTTCGTGCCTGTACTTTGATTCGCCGTCTGATTGGCGCTCGGCTGGGCGCCGAGGGTGCCGGCGGCAGTATTAGGTTGCGCAAAGACCGTCGTGCCCCTGACCTCGCTGAGAGAAGGATCGTGCAGGAAGCGCAGCAGCCAGTTTGGATCGACGCGCGCCCCTTCACTGGTCAGTCGTGGTGGTAACAAGTCTTTGCCTTCGGGCGTTTGGTAGAACGGCACATCCATCAACACCGAACGCTGGCCCACCTGAAGCTGATGACACCCCATACAGTTGTATTTCTTAATTACCCACCAACCGTCTTGCACATCTTTGCGTCGCTGGTCTTGCGGATTATAGAATAGCGTCTTGGGAACGTTGGAACCCTCGGTGGCCACGCTGCCGAGCAGAAATGTGGTAAGCGCAGTTCGCCATTCCGGTGTCAGGAAGGGCTCCGGCATCCGCAGTTTGTCTTTGGGATCCTTCTCTTTGTCCTTGTCGTAGATCGCCGGCTGGGCGATTTTGCGTTCAAAGAAGCCTTTGTGGTTGTACCAGGGTTTCTCACTGTGTTCGCCGTGCAACTTCAACGGATCGTGACCTTGCATAGCGTCGTGAGTCAAAAGCGCAAAATCCAGTCTCTCAATCGGGGTCGCGCCCTCAACCGTTAGTTCTTTGCCGATACGCTGTTCTTCTTCAAACCCCTTGATTTCGTGACAACCGGCGCACCCGTATTGCTTGATCAGCGCTTGCCCTTTCGGTTTAAGAACAGGATCGTCCATGAACGAGGCGTTAGGATAAGAAGGCGGCGAGGCCAGCGAGAACAGGTAGGTGGCGATGTCGCGTGCGTCCGCATCTGAAAGACGAAAGTTTGGCATCACCGTCATGTTCTGCACTTGCAGTTCAGTTCCGTCGTTGGGACAGCGTGAGTTGAGTTCCGTGTCAAAGACGTATGGCTTGTTATTCTTACTGTAATCTTCCGGCGTGAGATCGCGTTTTTCTTTCGGACAATACGGGGCCCAACGCTCGCGCGGGTTATGAATCCAGCGGACTATGTATTCAAAATTGGATTTCTCACCGACCCTTTGCAGGTTGGCAGCAAAGGTGCCCCCGATTTCACTCCCGGGTTGCCCAATGGCATGACAAGCCAGGCAGCCACGCGTTTCAAATAGTTCCTGTCCGTGTCCCGCGTTGCCGCGTGCTTGATTCGGGGCTTTGCCAGCGAAGCTTTCCTGCCAAAGGTAAGCTGAAATTGCCTTGATCTGATCGTCCGCATCTTTATCGCGCGCCACGAGCCGATGCTCATCATCTTTTGAAAAGCGCCAAAACGTTGGCATCTTTGTGCCGGGGCGAAACTCTTGAGGCGCGTGAAGCCAGACCGGGATCCATTCCTTGCGCAGCTTCAGGCGCACGTCCTTCAGATTTGGCCCAACCTTTTTCTGATCCTGCATCAAGTACTTCGACTGTAGATTCAGCTGATCGATGCGTGCCGCCAGAAGGCTGTTGGTTACCTTGAGCGCTTCGGCCTCAGCCAACATTTTCTGAGCTTGTTCGTCGGTCGTGCCTTCAGGTGGGTTCTCGTCCAGCCTGATCTGCTTCTGATTTGCGATGATCTGATCTTCCAGCTGACCAATGGATCCTCGCGTGGCGGTCAAACTGTCTGTCTCCCGGTCGAATCCCTCATAACGGTGGCAACCAACACACCCGCGCTCGTTGAAGAGGTCTTTCCCAAGATTCAAAGTATTCGCACCCTGCGTGACTCGGTCTCGGGCATGGCACTGTTGACAGCCGGCCTCCATGTTCTCTTTCTCGAAGAGCGGCCAAAGCCAGAAACGATGTCTTCCGTGTCCCTTAACCTCACTCGTAGTGGCCCTGCCATTGCCCCAGTGGCAACCGGAACATCCAAAACGATCAGGGTTATGGATTTCGAGGAGTTGACGGTTGGGGTGGCTAATGAAAGCGCGCGCCAAACTGTCCGGGTTTTTGCCAGGACCGTCAGGCGCCATATCTGAGGCTTTGATGTTGAGCGGCTCACGAATGCCGACATGACAAACCTCGCAGCGATCGACAATGTTGAATTCATTGACGCTGATCTGATGCCCGAGGATCGAGTAGTCGAAATTCTCCATCTTGCGGAGCAGCCCATCGATCTGGCCAGGACCCAGACCAGTCAGGTGATGTCGTAAATAGTCGTCACGCTTCTTGGCCAGTTCCGTAGGTGGTTTGAGCAACTCGGCTTTTCGACCCAGCAGATTCGCCTTTTCGTCTCGCTGGTCGTTGTAGAATTTTTCGAGCTGCTCATAGTTCATCTTCTGAACTGTAGTTCCAGACGATCCATCCTCAACCGGTAATTCCACTTCCACCAGTTCCTGCCGTAGCTCCTGGGCCTCTCTGCGATGTTTCTCCTGCGCAGATCCTTTTGAGGTTTCAATGTTGTAGTTGATTACTGTGAGGTGACCGCGCTGGTTCTGGAAGGGATCCGTGACAACATCGAGCCGTCTCTGAATCTGACGTACTTTTTGATCAATCTCGTCAACTTCGGGCTTCACCTGTTCCTGAGCCGCGCGGGTCTCTGCGTCCAGCGCCTGATATTCCGCGCTTTCTTTAACTTCGGCTTCTGTCTTACCCGACTGAAGTTTGATGGATCTGAGATAGCGTGTGTAGCGGCTGACAAACTCCTGCTGCACTCCCCTCCACGGACGCTGACCGAAAGCCTCATCCCAGAGTGCCCAGGCCAGCGAGAAAGTAAGCAGCAAAGCGCACACAAGCATCCAGGCGCTCGTCGAGCGGCTCACGATTGGGTCGTGTGCGAGAACCTCAGGTTCTTTCTTTATCAGCGACTCGCTAACTTCAGGAGAGTCTGCCACTCAGAAACTTTCCTCCAGGCCTGTCAAATGTTGAAATAGGGCGTAACCCAAACGTATTTAATCGTCAAAGCCAGTCGCAAAATCAGCTTCACCGGCATTGCTAATAAGACACTGATGGCGAAAAACTGAAACGTCACGTACTGCAGAATACTCGTGCGTTCGAGCAGTTTCTGCTCGAACGGGTCGCGTGGAAAAAGTCGTAACGGTCTGAAAGAGATCCGCTTAAAGTCGACTGTCATCAGCCAATGGAAAAAAAGTGCCCCGACAATATAGAAACCGCCCACCACCAGCGCGCCGAATATGAACTTGCCTGGCGCGCTCTGCAGAAAACCAAGATGGAGAGTCTTACCGATCCAACTCATCGCGATCATGTCGTGCAGATCTACGTTCTTATCGAATACGACCGCATTGTGATCCCAGGTTTGTCCCGGCCAGAACCAAATCCACCCCGGCCCACGAATGAATGTTCCGATCACGATCAAAAGGATCCACTGCAGAAAGCCCACGCTGAACATAGCAACCGCAAACCGTCGTTGCCTGAGAGTGTAGTAACCATTACCCAGCGGGTTTGAGTCGACGTACGGAAAGACCATCAACCCGATCATGATGATCGACGGCATCACAACGCCGGCAATCCAGGGATCGAAGTACACCAACATTTCCTGCAGGCCAAGGAAATACCATGGCGCCTTCGACGGGTTCATAGTGAGGTTGGGATTCGCCGGCTCTTCCAGAGGGGCGTTCAAGGTGATTGACCAGACAAAAAGGACAACCGTAACAATCACTGCCGCCAGGAATTCGATCCTAACCAGATACGGCCAAACATGCAGTTCCCTTGCCCAGCCCGGCCGCCAGGGTTCCGCCTTGCGATGATGGGTCTTTGCCAGCTTCGGATCTTCTTCCAGCTGTTTGATAAGGCGATCGTTTGCCAGCGACTGCTTGATCCCGAGCCAGGTGAAGAACGGCACGAGGAAGAGCATGGCCACGATAGGCACATTGTCCGGCGCCGAAGAGATCACCCAAAGCTGGTGCCAGTCCTGGACGCTGAAGGCGGCGAGCGCAACCACGACGACAATCACCGCGAGGGTGATCAGTTTTCCTTTGCTGAAATTGAACCGCTTAGCCATCGTGATCCAGGTCCGAAAACTATTTCTTCTTTACTGCCTTGATCTCTGATTCCAGCACCACCGGGGCCGGACCAGAAATGCCGCCGTCCTTTCGTATCCGCCAAAAATGTACGGCCATGAAGATCGACGCTACCAGTGGAATCCCGATGCAATGCCAAATGTAAGAGCGCAACAAAGCATTCGAATCAACAATTGACCCACCCAGCAACCCAAACCGAACATCGTTGAATGGAGTCATTCCCAACTGTGGTCCGAATGGACCCTCGGAACCCAGCATGGGTGTTGCTCGAGCCATGTTGGTGCCGACCGTTACCGCCCAGAACCCAAGTTGGTCATCGGGCAAGAGATAACCGGTGAACGACAGCAAGAGGGTCAGCACTAGCAGGACCACGCCGACACACCAGTTAAATTCACGTGGCCGCTTGTAAGAACCCGTAAGCACCACCCGAAACATGTGCAGCCAGGTTGTGATTACCATCAGGTGGGCGGCCCAACGATGCATGTTGCGTAAGAGTTTCCCGAACGGAACATCGTGCTCCAGGTAAAGAATGTCCTTAAAGGCGTCGGCCTTGGTCGGGTGGTAATAAAACATCAGGAGGACGCCCGTAAACGTGAGCACAATGAACAGATAAAAGGTGATTCCGCCCATACCCCAGGTGAAGGGGTAGCGCACAGCATCGCGATTAATCTTGGCTGGATGAAGATGAAGAAAGACGTTCGACAAAACCGCGAGCGAACGATTCCGAGGGTCTGAACGATCGTGCGAAACACGAAAGATCGACTTCCACAGTTGAGTGTCCTGCGGGTCCTTATATCCCTTGGCTTCTTCGATTGCTCGATCTTTAAGCGATGATCCGCCTTCACGGATCCTCTCGATCATGCTCGAGCTCGACGTTTCACCGTCGGTTAGCTGTTTGGTTTCTTTTGGATCCGGTGTTTCAGCCATGAATTGCTTTGCAATGTCTGCTTACGACGACAAACCTTACAATGGAATAAAAGCGCCGGGTTCATCAAACTCGTTCTTCTCACCTTTTGGCCAATCGTAAAGCCGGGCTATGTCAACAACGATCTGGCCTTCAGCATCCAGCTCAACATGCGCTCGATCCATCGGCCGCGGAGCTGGGCCCTCGAAGTTAATTCCCTCGCTGTCGTAGCCGCTGCCATGACACGGACACTTGAACTTGTTCTCGCTGGCCTTCCAGTCGGGTGTACAACCGAGATGTGTGCAGCGCGCGTAGATCACAAACAGCCGGTCAGACGTCTTTGTCACCCAGATGCGGTATTGTTGTTGCCACTTCGTATCGACGCCGAGAGCATAGTCACCCAGCGCACCGATGCGGAATGTGCTTGAAGGTTCAAAAATTGTTCGCGGTAAGAAAAACCGCAGGAACATCAAGAAGTAAGCTATCAATGAAGCGGCAATTGCAGACCAGACAATCCGCCGCCGCATCTTGTTGACCGGGGGATCAGGAGCGCTTTCGACGATCGCGCCAGGCGCCTTGGCCGGAGGTTTAGCTGCTGGCGGCGGCGCCGCTGGTTTCGTTGAAGCAGCGGGCTGAGCGGCCGATGATGACACCGGATCGCCTTGTGGAGTTGTAGCGTTGGATAGCTCTTGATTGGCTGGACTATCCACTATGCAAACCTCCGATAAAATAGGAGCTAAGCTTTACCTAAACGCGTGGCAGGTACACTTCAACGCCAGTAGAGAGCCCCGAATTATACAACTCCCCGCAAAACAGGGATTACTCTCTGCGAAGTGGCTCGAATTGTTTGCCTATTCATTAAGAGCGCCGCGCCGTAAAATTTATAATCTGGCCCGGTGCCAGTATTTATAACCCGTTTTCTAATTAAGTGGCAAGGAGTATTTAAGTATCTAAACGTTCGTATGGTTTAACTTTTCGGCGACCGAGCCGTGCGAGAAATTGCGTCGGGTGGCGTTTGGGGATCGAGACAAAGGAAGACTTTACCTTGAAAACAAACGTGACCATCTACTCCCGACCTGGCTGCCACCTTTGCGACGAAGCAAAGGCGAGAATCCGTCAAGCCAACTGCGGCGATTTGTACATTCTTAGCGAAGTGAGCATCGAAAGCGATCCTGAGTTGCTCGAACGCTACAAAAATGACATTCCTGTGATCACATTTGACGGAGTCGAGGTCTTTAGACACCGTATCTCGGCAATTGAATTCAAAGAAGCCTTATTGAGGCATCGGCAAGCCTTCAGATGAGCTAGCAAAGGGTTGATTGATCTTCCGGTTGCTTATTTTCGTGTTGATTCGTGTAATTTCGTGGATCGTTTTGCTGTTAGCCTGAGACGATCCACGAAATCACACGAACCAACACGAACTAAGCATTGCCAAGGCCGCGAGAACGAGAACTACCAAGGTTTACGGCGCGTCCACTTTCCTCAATCGACACAAACAAACGCTCGCGTTCAGCCTCGTCTGTCGCCTGACGATAGTCAGATATCAGATCCTTCAGGGCGGCCAATTCCTTGTAAAGACCCGCGTTTTCGACCGGAGGGGTTAGATAAGAAATCAGCTCCGCGTAAGAACGCCGTTTGGCAATCGAGCCTTCCGACGGGTTGTTTACGCTGTAGATGTAGAAGTTGGGCAATTCACCAGTCAAACGGTCCGGCCAGCACTCACCTGAAAGTCCCACCTGTTTTCCAGGCATAAACTCCATCGCCCCGTGCGTCCCAGTGTGGATTACGGCATCTGCATTAAACACTCCGGACAGGTAAGTGTAGAAAGCCATGAAGCCATGGTGCGGACTTCCGCCTCGAGCCATCATCAGGCGCATCGGATCGCCTTCGTAACCAAAGGTCGGTTGCAGACCGACAAAAACATTGCCCAGTTGCAGTCCGTGCATCAGCAGATCGTCTCCCAGGCTGTTGATTCGTCCGGGTGCTCTGCCCCAATCCTCTTCGATCTGATCGACGAATGGACACAGACGCCGGTATTCCTCCGAGCCCATTCGGTACGCAACATTGGCAGTTGTGCCGAGTCGTTCGGAGTTCCCGCCGAGTAGTTGCTCTCTTAATTGATCTGGCGACGTAGGAACTTCGACGTCGTAGCCATCGTGCTTCAACTTGTTCAACGTATCCCAGACACTCGGAAAGACGTCGAGGTCAGCGGCGGTGCCGATGTTGCCTTTGTTCGGAGGAAAGCAGAACACCACGAACGCAAGCTTAAGTTCGGAACGTGGTGATGTGCGCAGCCGATTAGCGCGTTTGAGCCTCACGGCCAGCCGGCGACAGCGATCCTGGAGTGCAACTGGCTCTACACCCTCGGCCGAGATCCCGCCATAAACGAAGGGTTCAGTGGCGCCGTCAATTTCTGGAATGGCAATCTGCATCCCGGCTTGAATCGGATTCAAACCGGTCTGTGACTCCTCCCAGGCCTCGATTGTTTGCGTGTCTAGACTGACTACCGAACGATAAGGACGATTCAGACGTCGCAGAAAACCAGATGCTGCCTTGCTGTCGTTCATTGCTGGTCCGCCCACAAAGCTAAAACCGGTCAATGAAAGGATCTGGCTAACTCTGGAATTGTCGCTGGCTTGATGTTTGGTCTTTGGTATTTGGACTTGGTTCTGAATTTGGAGTTGAGGCTCTCTACTCTCCTTAACGAAGAACCGTTCACACGACTCACGGTTGTCCATTAGGGTCGAGATGGCCGGAATGACGCTCAACCCTTCGGCTTCAATGGCCCGAATCAACTCGTCGTAGTGCTTCGTGGTTCGGCTCACGACCTGCGGTCTCAATAAAAGCAGCCCGACAGTGGTGGCTGGATCCAAAGGAACGCTTGTGTCTTGACGGTGCTTTGTCTCGAATTTCGCGGCGCGGTGGTCGTACCACTTTTCGTAATCTGCGAAAGTCTCAAACAACTTGCGAGAATCCGGATGATAGATAGCTACCGAAGGAACGTTCTCCGGCATAGGCACATCGATTTTTAGTTTTCGCAGCCGTTCGTCCGGAACGTATTGCTTCAGAGCATACAAAAGCATTGAGCGGATATTGACTGGCGTTGGCTGTAAGAAAAAACAAAACAGGTAGAGATAATTCTTGATGTCGCGGAGCCGTCCGGCAGTTGGGACAAAGCGGAGAATGCCGGGTAACCGATCGATTAACTTCAAATACTGGCCGTGCGAATGTCTTGATTGCCCATTCGTGCCCTTGCGAGCTTGTTTGCCGACCCACGAAGCCGCGCCGCCGAAGAGACCGAGCACGCGGCCGGATTTCGTTCTTATTTTTTTCCCACGGTTGACCGCTTTCGCCTCATCTTTTCCGTCAGCCTCTCCATTTTCATGGTTGCCGCCGAGGAAGTTTCCAACATCCAGCCTTCCCATGCGCGTTCGACGCATCAACTCTGGCATGCAGTTGATGACTATCACTGCGTGATGCCGACTTTGGTGGCGTTTGAGCGATGCGAGCAGCCGCGCCGCATTCTCTCCGTCCATCACGTGGATGACAAAGACAACGTCTGTCTGCCTCAAGCTCGCATCAACTTCGTCCCATTCGTCCGCATCGAGAGGGGAACCGAAATTGTAAGCAGCAACACGCAGATCAAGCTTGTACTGACGATTGATCTCCTGCTCCGCAGCTTTGAGCGGCGACAACAGACTGGATCCCACGTATAAGACAGTGATCTGCATTAATATAAGTCTCGTCGGTGATAGTTCGTGTGGATTCGTGTGACTTCGCGGATCGTTCGCCCTGGTTAAAACAGCAGGCGATCCACGAAATCACACGAATCCACACGAAGCCAAGCGCTACACTGTTTGCTCAAAATACATATCGTTTCCACTCGAGTTTTGGTCGACTTCCGAAGTTAATCAAGAGTCCGACGCGCATACGAGTCATTTTCAAATAGTTAAGCAGTTGAGCTTCTTCTATGCTCGACAAACGTTCACAAACCTTCAGCTCAACAACGATCTGATCGAAACAAATCAGATCAGGGACATACTTTTTGTCGAGGAGGTTGCCTTTATACTCAATTCGAAGCTCCTTGTGGTGGTCAAAAGGTAAACCTCTCCTGCCTAGCTCGATTTCAAACGCTTCCTGGTAAATCGGCTCCAAAAACCCGCGGCCTAGTTGGCAGTAAACCTCCATCGCTGCGCCGATTACTTCATACACTTCATCTTTGAGGACTAATTCGGTCATGAGGAAACCTCCTTAGGGTTTGGTTTAGTTTTATTCGTGTCTATTCGTGTGATTTCGTGGATCGTACTACTGTTCACGGAAAGTACGATCCACGAAGTCACACGAACTAACACGAATTAGTTTTCGGTTGCGACGACTGTAAGCAAACAACATCTTTCATAGGAATAATCAATCCTCATTATAGGCCGTGGCAAGTCAACCCACCCCTTCAAGCTGATCTTCAAGATCGCCGCTGATCTCGCGCAGCTGATCCAACAGCTCAGGATCGGCTTGCCAATAACCGCGACCGTGCGCCTCAAGCAAACGCGTCACCAGCGAATGCGCCGAGTGCGGATTGAGGGTCCTCAGCCGCTCGAGCATTTCACTATCAAGCGCGAAGGTCCTGGCTACTTCCGTATATATCCAATCGTCGACCGCATCGGCCGTCGCGCTCCACCCGAACGTGTTTGCAACGTGATTCTCTATCTCAGCCACTCCGCGAAATCCGTGTTTCAACATTCCTTCGTACCATTTCGGATTCAGAGTCTTCGCGCGTGTCTCGAGTTGAACTGTTTCCTCCAAGGATCTAATGCGAGCGTCTCTTGACAGTGAATCGGAGAGATAAATCGACGGACGAGCACGAGACCGCGTCTCCACTGCTTTTGAAATGCCTCCGAGATATTCGAAGTAATGGTCGACGTCGGTAATGCCTATCTCGAAAGTGTCGATGTTCTGATACGTCGCTTCGACACGTGCCAGCGCTCGATCCATCGCCACACGCGCTTCGCGCCCCTCTATCGACCGTCCTCTGGAATCGCGACCGTACGCAAAACACTTCCGCGTGACGAAGAGATCGCCGAGCGTGTCGGCATGTTCCCACTGCGAATCCATCACCATAAAGTTCACGTTAGTGCCGTAGTTTCCCGGCGCGTTTGAAAAAACCCGGGTCGCTGCCTCGTCGAATCCGCATTCGTCCTGCCGCATCTGTTCTGCAATGTTTCGCCGCAGATAATTCTGTTCGGGGGGTTCGTCCAGACTCGCCACCAGACGAACAGCTTTGTCGAGCAGTTGAACCGTCGGACTAAACAGATCCCGAAAGATCCCCGAAATGGTCATCACCACATCAATGCGTGGTCGTTTCAACTCTTCAAGTGCGATCGGTTCAACCTCAGTGACTCGATTCAGCGCATCTCTGACCGGCCGAACACCGAGTAGCCAGAGAGCCTGAGCCACGCCTTCTCCTTGAGTCTTGATATTGTCCAACCCCCACAACACCAGGGCCATCGCTCGCGGGTAGCGACCGTTCTCGGCGAAGTAGCGTTCGAGCAATCTATTGGCTACGCCTTCCCCACGAGCAAACGCCGATAACGAAGGAATCGAATAAGGGTTAACCGCGTGAGTGTTGCGACCAGTGGGAAGGACGAACGGGTTTTGAACTAAGTCGGCACCGGGGCCGGGCTCAATGTATTCACCTCGCAACGCTCTGAGGAGTGATTCGATTTCGTTGTTACTGTCGAGCTCACGTGAAACCTTCTCAAGAAGCTCAAACACCGGACGAGATTGCTCAGCAGAGATTTTGGCCTTCAACTCAAGCAACGCGATTGCCGCCTCTTGTCCCCGCTCGACAAACTCACGAATCGCCTCGTGGACGATTGCGTCAATACCTTCACGTATGGCCCGACTCTCATCATCCAAACGCACCGACGTCAAAACTGAGTCATAGGAACCGATGCCTAACCCATCACAAACCAGATCTGGCAAAGCGCGGACGCCTAGTTCAGGCCGATCAAACGAGGCAATCATCTTGAAAAGGTCAATGCGGTCGGAGAAATCCGGAGGACGTCCAAACACGTGTAGACCGGTGGGGATCAATCGTTGCTCGATCTCGATCAATTGATCGTAGAGTCGAAGCACCCGCTTGTCTCGTTCCTCGGATGTAAGCGGAGTTTCTCTTTCAGCCGGCATGATTTCCCAGCGTTGCGGAGCGTGCGATCGATGTTAGTAACTCTTGATTGCTGACGTAGGATCCATTCAACTTGTCTGCGAGCTTCTTTGCGTTGCCGACAGAAACAAAATCATTCTGAGTGTCGACCACCGTAACTCTTACGCCCGCCCGACCCAACTCCCGGCCGACGCTGACCGCTTCTGATTCAAGTTTCATACGCTGAACGTTGCGATCTCCATTGTGGCTGGTTCGCAGAGAGACGTTGGCGCGCCCATCGGTGAAGATCAGTAGCACGAGCTCACGTTCAATGTCCTGGTTACGCTTGGCCAAATTCAACGAGCACAACAAGCCGGCGGAGAGCGGTGTCCCACCGCCTACGCCCAAAGAGTCAAGCACACGCCGAGCACGCAGCATGCTCTTTGACGGAGGTAGGAGAATCTCCGCGGAAGTCCCTCGAAATCCGACTATCGCCACTCGGTCACGTTTGATGTACGAATCTTTCAACAGGCTGACGGCGGCCGCTTTAGCCAGGGCGATCCGGTTGCGAGCCATACTCCCGGAAGCATCGATCAAGAGAATAAACAGAGTTCCCTTCTTCCTCGATAGCTGCTGGTATCGTAGGGAATCACTGACAAATGGGCAGCGTTTGTCAGCGGTTCGGTCAACTGCAGAGGTCAGATTCGTGATTCCAGCCATCGCCCGAATTGTTGCGCCAAGCGCGATTCGAGCTGCGCCGTTCCTGGCGCTTAACGCCTTTGCATACCTTCCGCGCTCGAAGTTCAACGAAGTGCGCTTGCGTCCACTACGAGCGCGATTACTGGCTACATCGGAACCCGTGCGTGACCTGCGCGGGATGATGGTCGCTCGATTCGTGTCATCCAAATAAGACAGTCCAAGATCTGGAACGCTCGTCACAGACTGTACGGACGGAGAGTCTTCTCCTACTTCGCCGCGTGGTCCGGCAGACCGCCGTCGCACGCTACTGCCGGATATGTGCCCGCCTTCAAGATTGCCAGGCGTCGTGTAACTTCCATTAGAACCATCGGGTTTTGATCCACCCCCGCGCTTATCAGTGTTCTTCGTCAATACGCTATCCAAAGCTCGTTGAATCTGCTCTGCGCCGGCTACGTCCTCCAGTGGGTCGCGACGCAATCGATGCTGCAACGCCATTACTGTCACCCGCCGGACATCTTCTTCTGAGACCTTCATTCGCCCATCCAGAGCTGCCAGTGCCCGAGCTGACCTCACAATTGTTAGCTCCCCTCGATGACCATCGATCTTCAACCGGCTACACAGCTCAGCGATCTGCCGCATCAACTTGCGATCAACTTTCACCTTGCTCAAGTTCTTTTGAGCTCGCGTGATTCGAGTTTGCAGTTGCTTCTGCTCGCCGGCGAACTCTTTGCAAAACTGAACCGGGTTATTGTCGAAGGTCTGACGGCGCTCAACAATCTCGACTCTGGCGTCGGGATCGTCTTCGGTCTTCACCTCCACGTGCAAACCAAACCGATCCAGCAACTGCGGACGCAATTCACCTTCTTCCGGGTTTCCCGATCCAATCAGAACAAACCTCGACGGATGCTCGATAGAAATGCCTTCCCGCTCAACTTTATTGCGGCCGGTCGCTGAGACGTCGAGCAGCAGATCGACCAGATGATCATCGAGGAGGTTCACCTCGTCGATATAGAGAAACCCGCGATTGGCACGCGCCAGAAGACCCGGCTCGAATGACTTCGCGCCCTGGTTCAGTGCACGTTCGATGTCAATCGTTCCGCATACACGATCTTCAGTGGCGCCCAAGGGCAGATCGACGAGAGGTATCGAGGAACGCTCCAATCTAAGCTTTTCTCCTGACGCGATAATCCGTTGGCAGTCACTACACATACTTTGCTCATTCGCGGGACTGCATTGATACAGACAAGCCTGAACTCTCGAGATCTGAGGAAGGAGATCGACCAGAGCGCGGACGGCCGTCGATTTGCCGGTGCCCCGGTGTCCCATTAACAAAGCTCCGCCAATTGTTGGATCGATCGCGTTCAGAATCAGCCCAAGCTTCACGTCATCCTGACCAACGATTGCAGAAAAGGGATAGACAGCGGCCTTGGCCTTGAACTCGAGGGACTTTGGTTCCCTGGCTCCGCTTTTTGTGCGCGACTGTACCGTAAGTATTTTCATGTTGCGACTTTACCTCTTTTATCTGAAAAGCCGGATGCGGGCAAGGCAAGACGGAATCGCGATCAAGTCACATTGATATCGAAGCTTCTCAGATTTTTCTCTGATCGTAGCAAAGTTTTCGCTTGACATTCTGCAAGTGCGGTAATAGATTTCGCAGCCTTCAATGGTTTCATTTTGGCCCAACTAAAGATTTGGGCCGCTCCCCCGCCCAGGTTGAGAGAAAAGATCCGCCTCACAAGGTTCTCTCTTTAAGTTTTTTCCTAGCCGCCAATGCCCGGCAGAAATTTTCCCGCGCATTCGACTAGATCATGACGTACCCGAGCGTGTGATCGTGTCTGTCTGCAAGAACACTCAATCAATATCCTGAACACGAGCATTCCGCTTGGCGCAGAGGTTTGTCCCCACACTTCAGAGGAGGAATCCCGATGGCGCACATCTCCAAGAGAAACAGGCGACGTGAGAAGGACAGGCAAACCGCGGCGAATAACCGTCGCGAATTGATTGCAGCCGGGTTTAAAAGAAGAGACCTGCTGAAGATGGGGTTGTTGACCACTGCCGGGATGCTCATCTCCAAAAAAGGTTTGAGCGCTCATCCGCTAACCAGCGCTGGATTTGCCTACGACGATCCCGAGAGCCCGCCTACCACCCCATTTGTCGAGAATATGCCGCGTATTCCGGTGTTGGCGCCGGTTGCTTCGCTTACTCCGGCCCCAACCATCGCGCCGAATACTCCGGCCGGCGAGGCTCGCACCGTTCCGCATCAGGCCTTCGCGCAATTTCCTCCGTTAAGGTTCTATGAGATGTCAGAGCAGGCCGGTACTGTTCTAATGGCGCCTCCGGGCGAGCTTCCTCCCCAAACAATTTGGGGATTCAATGGAATAACTCCCGGTCCGATGATTGTTGAAAGATACGGGCCTCTCGGCAGTCCCCAGGCAGGCTCAGTGCTGCTTAGGCTACGCAACAATCTCCCGGTCAATAATGGCGGCTTCGGCCTTCCGTCAGTTACCGAACACTTACACAATGGACACACTCCCCTCGAGAGTGATGGCTTTCCCTGCTTTTTCATGGAGCGCGGGCAGTTTTATGACCACCACTACCCAAACGTCTACGCCGGGATTAACTCCACGCACCCGGGCACCGGGGACATCAGAGAAGCAATGCATACGCTTTGGTACCACGACCACCGCATCGATCACACGGCGGAAAACACCTACAAGGGCCTCGCTGGGACCTACATCCTATTCAACGAATTTGATACCGGCAACGAAAACACAGGGTTCCGTCTGCCAAGCTTCGGCGACGGTCAGAACCCGCTAACCAGCTTCGACATCTACATGATGTTTAATGACAAGGTCTTCGACGAAGTCACTGGATTGCTGGCCTTTGACTTGTTTAATACGGACGGAATTCTCGGTGACAAGTTCCTGGTCAACGGTAAGATTCAGCCCGTGCTGCATGTCAGTCCGCGCCGTTATCGTTTCCGTTGGTTGAACACGGGACCCTCCCGCTTCTACCAAATGTTTGTGCTTGGCCCCAACAATTCCACTAAGTCGTTTTGGCAAATCTCGACCGACGGCAACCTCATGGAAAGGCCCGTGCAGGTTAACAGTGTTCGTTTTTCGGTAGCTGAGCGTAACGATGTAATCGTTGATTTCACTGGCCAAGCGGGCAAGACTTTTTACCTTGAGAACCGTCTGGAACAAGAGGACGGCCGCGGCCCGACCGGCGACGTACTGCCGGCAGGACAGGGGCAGAAGATACTGAAAATAGTCGTTGATGGCCCGGTGGTCCCGGACAACAGCATCGACCCGGCCCTGATTACGCAGTTTTATGGCTTCCCCAACACTACAGACGCGCCAAGAATCACACGGACATTTCGGTTCGAGAGGGGCAACGGTCAGTGGCAAGTCAACGGTCAACTCGTCGGTAATTGCAACAACATCCGCTTCGCCATTAAGCGCAACTCTGTAGAGAAGTGGATCTTCCAGAACAACTCTGGTGGTTGGCAACACCCAATCCACATGCACTTCGAGGAATTTCAGACGCTCTCGATCAATGGTCAAGCTCCGTCAAACTCCGGGCTGATCACCAAGGGCCGGAAAGACGTTTTCAGGTTAGAACACAATATGGAAGCAGTAGTCTTCTTTCGCTTCCGCGACTTCGTCGGCAAGATTCCCCTTCACTGTCACAACGTCGTTCACGAGGATCACGCAATGATGGTGCTGGGAGAGATAAATGATGTCGGGGACAACAAAACCCAACCATAGTTGAGCGTCAGGTGCTGACCTAGACGGCGGCAAGGATTCCCGGTCAAGCACTCGAAGAAAGGATTTGCATGACAACCATGAACAGAAGATGTTTGGTGAAGTTGTTAGGGACAACGCCCTTCATCGGCGCGACGCTCGCTCACGCTCAGACTCCGCCGGCGCTGGCTACGTTTAAGAACATATCATCGCGTGAAAGAATCAGACAGCGATACTTTCCAGATCTGGTCCTGACAAGCCACGAGGGGCGCAAGGTTCGTTTCTACGATGATCTGATCAAGGACAAAATCGTGATCTTTAACATGATGTATGCGAAATGTGATGGCATCTGCATGCCGATAACCATGAATCTGGTGAAGGTTCAGAAGCTGCTCGGGAACCGCATGGGCAAAGACATCTTCATGTATTCGTTTACGCTTAAGCCGAAGGAAGATACGCCCATGGTGCTCAAGCACTATGCTCATATGCATCGCGTGAAACCCGGATGGTTGTTTCTGACGGGTTCTGAGGCTGACATGGAAACGGTCCGTCAGAAACTTGGCTACGTCGATCCGGATCCCGAGGTTGATAAAGACAAATCGAATCACATCGGGATCATTAAATACGGTAATGAGCCACTAGAAAGATGGGGTGGCTGCCCTGGGCTTTCGAACCCGGCTTGGATAGTGGAAACCCTCAGCTGGGTAGATTGGCCGAAGGACATGAAGGCTCCAGCCGGAAGAGGAGGACAGCGATGAGAAAGCGTTCGTTTAAAGGAAGAGTCCTTTTTATGGTGGCGGCTCTGGTAGGTCCGGCATTGATTGTACCTGGCCCAACGCTGACACAGCAGCTCGCGCAACCAACAAACGAGATCGCACTAGGCAGCAGTCCAGGTGGTGGTGGTGAGGGAGTTGCTGCCGATTCGGGCGGCGGAACTCCGACCTACGAGGCTGGCGGACCCGAGAGTCTCGCGTATGACGGTACCCACGTTTGGGTAACGAGACAGTTTCGAGACGCTGTCATAAGGCTGCGCGCCAGCAATGGTTTGAGTGGCGGCTCCTTCGCTGTTGGGAAGAGACCCGTGGCGTTGATCGTCGCCGGCTCGAACATCTGGGTGGCAAATCTGGAAAGCGACAACGTGATGAAGCTGCGAGCGAGCGACGGAGTGACGCTTGGCACTTACGCTGTTGGTGACGGCCCGGGAGGTTTAGCCTACGACGGAACAAACATCTGGGTGGCGAACCGAAATAGCAACAACGTGATGAAGTTACGCGCGAGCGATGGCGTGAGGCTGGGGACTTACGCCGCAGGTCGACGGCCACTTGGCATTGCCAGTCTGGGTGGCAATATTTGGGTGGCAAACAATCTAGACGATTCACTGATCAAATTGCGCGGGAGCGATGGCTTCAGGCTCGGAACCTATCCAGTGGGAGATGGACCTTTTGGAGTAGCTTCCGACGGAGCTAATGTCTGGGTGACTAATTTCTTCGGTAGGAGCGTATCGAAACTTCGAGGAACAGACGGCGTCATCCTTGGTACTTTCGCCGTTGGTCATGACCCGGCTGGTATTAGCTTTGATGGCTCAACCCTCTGGATTGCGAACAGCGGTGAAAACACCGTGATACGCGTCCAGACTGGCGGAGCAATTGTCGCCACTTACAGCACTGGCAAGGGTCCTTTCGGAGTGGTGTTCGACGGGATTAATGTTTGGAGTGCTAACTTTGGCAGCGACTCGGTCTCGACGTCCAACACTCAAGCAGGCAACCCAGTCGTGCAATAGATGCTTGCAGAAGCTAGCGCCGGCACAGACGTCGAATACAACAACGATTAGCTCTTCAGCGAATTACGACTGCTCGCTGCGCTACTCCTCCAAGACTGCTTGCACTGCTATGTTTTGAGGATAGTTGAAAGCCCAAACTCTCCTCTGTACTGTCCACCCCCCCCATTGTTCGAGAGCGTTCCAATCAACTGACCAGTAGCAGCCACGAACGCCTGAAGAGTAGCGTTGCTGTCACGAAACTATGCGAAATAATTGGCCGGATCACGCAACTCGTCGGCTCAGATATTTCTTGACATCGTGATTTCCCGGGTATAGATTTTTCGCACGAAATCCGCCACCCTCCCTACGTTTCTTGCCCAGAGTGGACAATTAGAAACAGTTTGCGTCACCTGTTGCTGTTGCAGAAATCTCGGCTGTTCCCTTGAGTTGAGCCCGGCCTCATTCGGATACGGTCTTCACGAACACTCAGGGTCTCAAGCAGGTTCTACTTTCACAACTTAACAAATGCGAACTGCCTTTACCGGCAATCCGCCTAGTTTTGTCTAGACCCGTAGTTCCACAGAGGTGAGATTCCAATGACAAAGCTTTTAAGGATCTTTGCGTTACTGTTGCCGATGAGGCAAGTATCAATGCGGCTATGATCTGATGGAGGCCGGCTTTAATCAGGTCCGTGTTCTTAAAGGTGGCTGGCACGCGTGGCAAAAGGTCAGTGGTCAGGTAGATCAGCGACGGAAGGGGTAGCCAGCGCTTGCTCTGCTCAATCGCGAGGCTGTCCGACACACTTTGGTTTGTCGTTGGTGGAGGCAAGCTCGACTTGAGTTTGTGACCCTGGAACTTCAATCTTACGTGACTCACGACAAACTAAAGGAAGCTCTGATTAAGTCGCATAGCGAATAAGTCTCGCATAATGGAGTCAGTACCACCTCGCGGTAGCGGGTGGGTTCTTACGCTATCGAGGCCTGATTTCTGGAGAAACGACCCACCCGCTACCGCGAGGTGGTACTGACTTTGGTTGCGCAAGAGTTTTCGTTACGCGAGTTGATCAGAGGTTCCTAAAGTGTGTCGGACATTCAGCGTGTAAATGCTTTTCCCGAAAAATTCTCATACAATGATTGCCCGGACAACGAGAGATCATGGAAACGACGAAATGATGTTGGAAGCCAACGCTTTAGGTTGTGTCCGCGGCGACCGGCGGCTATTCAGTCAGGTAAGCTTTCAGTTGGGCGCAGGGTCGTTGCTGCAGGTGCAGGGGCCGAACGGCAGCGGCAAAACGAGTTTGCTTCGGATGATCTGCGGGTTGCTTCAACCCGCTGAAGGCGAGATTCGCTGGCAAGGTAAGACCATTCAATCAATCGGGGAAGACTATTTTGCTGACCTCGCTTACGTCGGCCACCGCAATGGCCTCAAGGAAGAACTGAGTTCCATGGAGAATCTCAGCATCTCGAGTGGTCTTGCAGGCTTTGCTGCCGGCCGAGAAGAGTGTGCGACCATCCTCCAATCGATGGGATTAGCAGGGCGAGAACATCTTCCTGCACGGCTTTTGTCTGAGGGACAACGGCGGCGATCGTCGCTCGCGCGATTGCTGGTTACCAGGAAACCGCTTTGGTTGCTTGATGAAGTGTTTACGTCGTTAGATAGTGCAGCCGTCGGGATGTTAAAGAAACTAATTGGGGACCATCTTAGCGGCGGCGGAATAGCTGTAGTTGCAACACACCAGGAGTTAGACATCCGCGCAGGTTCGTTTCAGCGGCTCGAACTTGCATCGTGAAGGGCCCGACCACTTTATCAATGTTCAGCTGGATCGTTTGGCGCGATCTTAAGCTGGCATGGAGAAGACGTGCTGATGTTCTGGCAACACTCTTCTTCTTCGTAATCGTCGTCAGCCTGTTCCCACTCGGCATCGGTCCAGAAACGCAATTGCTGCGGAAGATCGCGCCGGGAGTAGTTTGGGTTGCAGCATTGCTGGCGTCGATGCTTTCACTGGGACGGCTCTTTGCCAATGACTATGACGACGGGACGCTCGAGCAGATCCTGCTGACGCCGCAGCCTCTGTACCTCGCGGTACTGGGTAAGGTCCTGGCGCTCTGGATCGTGTCAGGTCTGCCGCTCGCGCTGATTTCACCGGTCCTGGGAGTACAGTTTGGCTTGCCGCGCAATGCACTGCTGGTCTTACTCGCGTCGCTGCTCCTGGGGACTCCGGTACTAGCGCTGATCGGGTCTATAGGCGCGTCTTTAACTTTGGGATTACGAAGTAGTGGCGTCATGATCTCATTGCTGGTGTTGCCGCTCTATATTCCGGTCTTGATTTTTGGAGCGGGAGCCGTTGACGCCAGTATCAGTGGCGTAGGCGTTCAGGCTAGTTTGTCGCTACTGGGTGCGCTACTGGCGGTGTCGTTAGTCTTTTCACCCTGGGCAACCGCCGCGGCGTTGCGGATTTCGTTGGAGTGATTTGTCCGACATACTTTATGAAGCTCTGATCAAGTGAATAATCATGGCTAAGATCAACTGGTACAAATACGCATCGCCGGCGAATTTCTATCCGCTGGCCGGGAAGTTGATTCCATGGTTCGCGATACCCGCGGCGATTCTGTTCGTGGTGGGTTTGTATGTAGGATTCTTTGTCGCGCCTACCGATTTCCAGCAAGGCGACGCGTATCGCATAATATTCATCCACGTTCCCGCAGCCTGGCTGGGTATGTTTTTGTACGTGCTAATGGCTGCCTACGCGGGAATTGGGTGGGCGTTCAATGCGCGACTCGCATCGATGATGGCTTCATCGATAGCGATTACAGGTGCGATGTTTACATTCCTGTCCCTGGCGACCGGGTCGCTTTGGGGAAAGCCAACCTGGGGAACCTGGTGGGTTTGGGATGCACGGCTTACGTCGACTCTGATCTTGATGTTTCTCTACATTGGATTCATATCACTTCAGGCGGCTATCGATGATCCACGACGCGCCGATAAGGCTGGTGCAGTGTTGGCGATCGTCGGCGTAATTAACGTACCGATAATCTACTATTCGGTTCAGTGGTGGAACACGTTGCATCAGGGCGCCACGATTAGGATTCTTGGCAAACCAACTATTGCGGGTCCGATGTTAGCGGCAATGCTTATCATGTTGGCGGCCTGCTGGCTGTATTCGGTGGCGGTAGTATTGATTCGCTTGCGGACGATTATCGTGGAGCGAGAGCACGCGGCCGCAACAATGTCTGAGGCAAGAGCATGAACGGACGAAGCTGGTCAGATTTCCTATCGATGGGAGGTTATGCTTTCTACGTCTGGGGCTCGTACCTGGTTGCCTTGCTCGCGATCGGAGGCGAAGTAGCTTTGTTGCTTCGTCGCAAAAAGGCGCTGCTTGAGCGGACAGGTGGCACAATAGACAAGGAGGTGGGGAACAAATGAAACGAAGACACAAGAGGATTGGCTTCATTCTCGCGGGCCTGGCAGCTTTGGGTATCGCGGCCGCACTGGTTTTGAACGCGTTCCAGGATAACCTCGTCTTTTTCTTTAGCCCCTCACAAGTAGCAGCCAAAGAGGCACCCACGGATCGAACCTTCCGAGTTGGCGGTCTGGTTGAGACGGGAACACTTAAGCGCGACCACGATGGACTGACAGTTAGATTCACAATCACCGATACCGCGCAGACAGTTCCGGTGGTTTATAAGGGAATTCTTCCTGATCTTTTCAAGGAAGGGAAAGGATGCGTGGCGCAGGGAAAGATTGGGAGTGACGGAGTTTTTTACGCTGATGAGGTCCTGGCGAAACACGACGAAAACTACATGCCGCCGGAAGCAGGCGACGCGGTGGACAAAGCCAAACATGCGCGAGAAGCTGCGAATACTGTGGTTCCCTGATAAAGCATTTTCCATTTTCCATTTCTCATTTTCCATTTTTCATTTGTTATGGAGCCACGATTCAACTTACGCAAATTCGTTGTTGGGAAGGGGGCAAGCGAAGCGCGCCCCCGCTCAAGATCCGAAACTTTCAAGTCCAAGAGTTCTGTTCACTTGGGCAATCCAATTTTTGTTGAACATAACTAGGGTTGAGCGGGGGCGCGCTTCGCTTGCCCCCTTCCCAACAACGAATTAGCGCAAGCTGAACGATCCTCCCTGAGAAATGGAAAATGGAAAATGATTAGTCTGAAAGAACGCAACCAATAGATGATTCCTGAAATCGGACAATTCGCATTAATACTCGCGCTACTTCTGGCTGTCATACAGGCTGTGCTGCCGCTAATCGGCGCTAGTCGAGGCAACCAGACCTGGGTGGCCGTAGCTGCTCCCGCGGGACAGGCACAGTTCATTTTCATTGCGATCGCTTTCTGCTGTCTTGCATATTCATTCATCACCAACGACTTCTCCGTTCTCAACGTCGCCACTAACTCCAACTCGCAGCTGCCACTTCACTATCGCCTCGCCGCCACCTGGGGATCTCACGAGGGCTCACTTCTCTTGTGGGTATTTATGCTCAGCCTGTGGACTGTCGCAGTAACACTCTTCAGTCGTCATCTTCCCGCCGAGATGGTCGCACGCGTTCTCAGCGTGATGGGTGTGATCAGCGTGGGCTTCCTTCTGTTCATGCTCCTGACCTCGAATCCGTTTATGAGGCTAATTCCCGCCGCACCAGATGGTAAAGATCTCAATCCCCTGCTCCAGGATCCGGCGATGGTCGCTCATCCGCCGATGCTCTACATGGGTTATGTAGGATTCTCCGTCGCATTTGCTTTTGCTATCGCAGCTCTAATCAGTGGGCGGCTTGATGCCACGTGGGCACGTTGGTCCAGACCCTGGACGACGGTGGCGTGGATGTTTCTCACCTGCGGAATCGCTCTCGGAAGCTGGTGGGCATATTACGAACTCGGCTGGGGCGGCTGGTGGTTTTGGGACCCGGTAGAGAACGCTTCGTTCATGCCGTGGCTGGTGGGAACTGCGCTGATACATTCGCTCGCCGTGACTGAGAAGCGTGGCGGGTTTAAGAGCTGGACGGTGCTACTCGCTATCGCCGCTTTCTCGCTGAGTTTGCTGGGCACTTTCCTCGTGCGCTCTGGAGTGCTCACTTCAGTTCACGCTTTTGCGACTGACCCGAAACGCGGAATTTTCATCCTCGCTTTTCTGACGTTAGTCATCGGCGGTTCTCTCTTGCTCTACGCCTGGCGCGCCAAACAGGTCGGACTAGGCGGGAAATTCGATGTGGTCTCGCGAGAGTCGTTACTGCTTTCCAACAACGTTCTGTTAACCGTCGCCGCCGGTTCCGTTTTGCTAGGAACGCTTTATCCTTTGATCATTGACGCACTCGGAATGGGCAAGCTCTCGGTGGGACCTCCTTACTTCAACACTGTCTTCGTTCCGCTGATGGTGCCGGCAGTGTTTTTGATGGGCGTCGGGCCAATAGCTCGCTGGAAAAAGGCGAGCCTTCCCGAACTCGCCGTGCGCTTGCGTTGGGCTTTTCTCGCCAGCGCGGCAACGGCATTACTCCTGCCCTTCTTGTTTGGCGGATGGAAGCCGCTAGTCAGTCTCGGCCTGGCGCTGTCTTTATGGATCGTCACGACCGCAGCTTTGAATATTTGGGAACGCGTCAAGAGCACGTCGGGCCAGTTTAGTGTTTGGCAGAAACTGAGAATCCAAAGCCGGAGTTACTATGGAATGCAACTGGCACACGTTGGTGTCGCGGTCTTTATCATAGGCGTGACGATCGTGACGGGTTACCAGGCCGAGAAGGATGTAAAGATGTCACCAGGCGAGACGGTCAACGTCGGTGGTTACGACTTTCGTCTCAACAGAATGATGGATGCCACAGGACCAAACTATCGCGCAGCCCGAGCGGAGATCGAGGTCACTCGTAACAGTAGCCCCGTCCGCACAATGTATCCCGAGAAACGCTCTTACCTCGCTTCAGGAAATGCGATGACTGAGACTGCAATCGACACGGGATTCTTCCGAGATCTTTACATTTCTCTGGGCGAGCCGTTACCTGACGGCGCCTGGAGCGTGAGAGTCCACTACAAACCATTTGTCAGCTGGATCTGGGGCGGCGCGCTGTTGATGGCAATGGGAGGTGGGCTGGCGGTGAGTGATCGACGCTATGCTCTGGCTGCTCGAAAAGAGCGTGAAACACTCCGCGCCGCAGCGCCTGAACCAGCTCCGGTGTTAGTCGCGGCCTCTGGAAAGGAATCATGATTCGTTACGCTATTCCATTGGCCATCTTCCTCGGATTGGTAGCTTTTCTGGCAATCGGCCTCGGGCGCGATCCGCGTGAGATACCTTCGCCCCTGATTAACCGACCGGCTCCGCAATTTCAATTACCCCAACTTCATCAACCATCGAAGTCTTTCGCGGCTGCAGATATGCGCGGCAAAGTCTGGTTGCTCAACGTCTGGGCGTCCTGGTGCTTCTCGTGTCGCGAAGAGCATCCGCTGCTGCTGAAGTTTGCGCGGTCAGGTGCAATTCCACTGTACGGCCTCAACACAAAAGACAAACGTGCGGATGCAACCGCCTGGCTGGAAGAGTTGGGTGACCCATACGTTCTAAGTGCGTCTGATCTGGACGGACGAGTGAGTATTGACTTTGGTGTGTATGGCGCGCCGGAGACCTTTCTAATCGATCGCGATGGCGTAATCCGTTTTAAGTACGTCGGTCCTTTGACGCAAGAGTTGCTCGACTCCAAAATCATTCCGCTGGCCCGAGAGTTGAACAAATGAAGCACGCAGTTGTTTATCTGTTGCTTTTGGGCTGCATCGCCATCACTTCCCTCGCCCAGGAAGCGAGACCAATGGCGGACGACCTGGAGTTGGAAAAGCGCGTCAACAGCCTTTCGCTTGAACTACGTTGTCTTGTCTGCCAAAACGAAACACTCGCCGACTCTCGCGCGGGCCTTGCAGTAGACTTACGGAATCAGATTCGAGAACAAATGAAAGCCGGCAAGTCGGATCAGGAGATTGTCGCTTATCTCACCGCCCGTTACGGCGACTTTGTCTTGTACCGACCTCCTGTCAGACCCAGCACCTACTTGCTTTGGTTCGGTCCTTTTGTCTTGTTGCTGGCCGGACTAGTCGTGCTCTTCCGCTACGTCAGTCAGCGCCGCGGGCTCATCGCGAGTGCGCCACTATCCTCTCAGGAGCGGGCGCGCGCTGAACAACTGCTGAACTCAAAGTCAGAAAAGGAGATTGCTTGATAACTTTCTGGCTGGTCAACGCAGTACTTGTGGGCATAGCTTTGGCATTTGTCCTTCCGACTCTGTTGGAGCGCACTAAGAAACAGGAACGCTCTGACAGCAGCCCTGCGGGCGAAGCAAACATCGATGTGTACCGTGATCAGCTCAGGGAGCTGGAGAGAGATCGAGCCAACGGGTTGGTCGGCGCGGATCAATTTGAACAGGATCGCGACGAACTCGAGCGCCGACTGCTCGACGACGTAGCCGCAACGTCCGTAACGTCACGTTCGAAAGGTGCAACCAGGCAGGGCCGAGGCGCCGCCTACGCGATAGCGCTGGGACTACCGATAATCGCCATAGTCTTTTATCTGCGTATCGGCAATCCGAACGCGACTTCAAATGTTGTGACTGCATCGCAGCCGACGGCTCAGGGGACCACGTCAGAAGGCGAGATGTCGCAAGAACGTATCGAAGCCAATGTGGCCGCGCTAGCAAAGCGACAGGAGCAGAATCCAAACGACTTACAGGGCTGGACGATGCTTGGGCGTTCTTATACTTCGCTCGAACGTTATGGAGATGCCGCCAATGCCTACGCGAAAGCCACCGCGCTAAAACCTGACGACGCTGATCTTTGGGCCGACTATGCTTTCGTACTGGCAATGTCGCAGGGTAAAAAACTGGAAGGGGAACCATCTCGGCTGATCGATAAAGCTCTGCAGCTCGATCCGGAGAACCCGAAAGCACTCGAGTTAGCCGGAAGCGCAGCCTTCGAGGCGAAGGACTATAAGCGAGCAATAGACTACTGGGAGAAGTTATTGAAGAAGGTGCCGGCAAATTCCGAGCTGAGCCAGTCGCTAGCCGAAAGAATCAACGACGCTAAGACAAGGGCCGGAAGCAGGTGAACAGGTGAATCGATATAGGGTGCGGAAAAGGATGAAGATGATCGAGGCTCGACCCCGTAGGGGTGTAATGTTTATAGATAGCGTGTTTCCAAGCATTCTCAGCTCCGTTAGGAGCGAAATGTGCGTAGACAAGGCTTTGCCTCAAAAGTCATTCGACTCGAGTACTTCGGCTTTGTTGTCGGAGGAAAACTCAAGATATTGAGGAACCACTGCAACTCACAGAACCGCTTGCGGTAGCCAGCGGATGCTAAGCTCAAGTGAGTTTTAACCTCAGTCAAGTAAGCAGTTGTGCTGCGCAAAAAACCATTACGAGACGTCGATTGAGCTTAGCATCCGCTGGCTACCGCAAGCGGTTCTGTAAGTTGAGTTACTCCTGTCTGCGTTACAAAGGTTGCAGCAAAGGACTTTTGGGGCAAAGCCGGTAGACAATCATATTTCGCTCCTATCGGAGCTATTGCAGCTTAAAGTATCGCTGGCTATAAACACTTTGCTTTTAACGGAGCTGAGGAGCGTACGAAAGACCTGCAAGAATACTTGCTCCTTTTGGGAAAGCAGTAGACTAATTTAATGACTCGAGAAAACCTCTTATTCGCAATCATCGGCGTGCTACTCGGCTTTATCGTCGGATTTCTGTTCGCAAGTAACCAGTACCAGCGTCAAGCGTCGACCACCGCCACCACCTCGCGAAACCTCCCACCCGATCATCCTCAAGTTCAGCAATCACCCGGTCAAAACCCTCAGGAGGTTTTCGCTCAAGTCCAGGCGGCAATCAGCAAGGCCCGCACCGAGCCGAACAATTTCGACGCGCAGATGAAAGCCGCGGAGCTCTACTACCAAATTCAGCGCTACGATCAAGCGCTGGAGTACTTGCTTAAGGCCAATCAACTCAAGCCGGACGATTACGAAGCCATTGTCGCCCTGGGGCAAGTAAACATCGATGGACAACGCTTTGATCAGGCCGAGAAGTGGCTGAAGGTGGCGCTGCTGAAGAAACCGGAAGACGTAAGGGTGCTGGCAAGTCTGACGTTTGCATTGCTTCAAAAAGGCGATGCCGTGGGCGCTGCCAAGGCGATTGCGACACTGGAGAAAGTCGATCCCAACAATCAGGACCTACCTCAGTATCGCGACAAGTTGGCGAGCTTGAAATCAGGTGGTGAGGCGAAGTAGCTTAACCGGACTTTTTGTCAGACAAACTTTAAGTTTGTCGTGGGCGGCGTGAACCATCAGCCTTCGACTTTCAAAACGCAATCTTGAAGCAGTTATTCGCGACACACCAAAGGAAGGTCTTAATAGGTCCGGCAACTCTTTGGAGTGCGGTGACCTGTCACCGCTTTGGTCTGAGGCGGCTTGACGCCGGTGATCCGCTGCAAACGTAACCCGCGGTATCCGCGACAGGTCGCGTAATACGAAAGCGGTAACAGGTTACCGCACTCCAAAGAGTTGCTCGCTCACTTTAATCAGAGCTTCCTGGAGTTTGTTGGACATCAAGGCTCGATCGACATGCGGACGATGTCTGCCATCTGAATCCGTTCAATCCTGCCCAGTTTGGACACGACGACAATCTGATTGTTATCAACCGTCACGCGTCTCACCGTGTTCATATAACGTTCCACGCGTGTTCCATCTTGAAGCTCGATGATTAGTCGCGGTCCAGTCTGCGGTTCAGGTTCGGCCGGAACCTCGGCAGATCGCGTTGCCGTTCCTCTTCTGCCGGCACGTCTTCCGCCGCTTGCTGCCTCAGGTTCAGTCTTTGCCGGCTCGTCCACCTTGGGTTGAGTTGCTGTTTCAGCCGGTGTGGTGGTTTCGGTCCTGGTCGTTGCCGCCGGCGGTCTTCTACGACCCGTCGGTCGAGAACGGGAACTTCGCGGAGGGGTCTTCGGCGCTTCCGCTTCCGGAGATCGATCCGGCGTGGGTTCTGAGGCCGGCGTCTCAACCGGAGAGGGTTCTGGAGTGGGTTCTGGAGTGGGCGCCGCCGCAGCGATTTCCTCGGGTGGTTTGGGCGGCTCGGGAATGCGCGCGCCGACGGAGGTCACACGTCTGGTGCCTGCCCGCGATGGGGTCTCCGCCGTTCCGGATTCCGGGACAGCATCAGCCGAGGCTATCAAACCCTCGCGCACGATTAGTTCGTATGATCCCCCAAGCCTTATTTGATACGTCCCTTCGTCGTCATTTGGCGTGCGAGCTTCAACGCGAAGAATTAGTTCTTCCCTTCTGCGCAGGTAAATCGACTTGGTGACTGGCGTGGTGCTCTCGGCATATAGAGTGAACTTGAGCAGAGGCCTGAGGCCGGCGACCGTAAATACATCCACGTCGCCGTTCAGATTGTTTCCCCGAACTGTGATGAGCACGTCTCCTGGAGTTCCGGCAAACGTATAGAAGTGATCCGTCCGCCGAGCGTCCCCGAGATCACGCGCGCCGATGGTGCCGATGATTTCATTCGAGCGAACCGGCGTGGGTACCGCAATATCCAGAGACTGCCCGCGGCTGGTGTTCGCGAGCACCGACAGAAAGATCAGCACAAAAAGGGCGAACCGCAAACGCTTTAGAGATAGTGGAAACTGCATTGGAAAACCTTCGACGAGAATAATTACGCGGAAAGGCACTGGAGCAAAAGCTAATACAGGTTTTTTGCCCGTCTTAGGTCGCAAATATTAGCATGTATTAGCATGCTTTCAATCTTCATCCGCAGTCCCAACTTCTCGGTAGTGTCCTAATCTGACGAAATTGTACGGGTGTCCCTCCGTGGACACCCGGAGTCAGTTAACCAGCAGGCGCCCACGGAGGAGCTCCGCACAAAGTTAGAAATACCACCCACGGCAGTGGGTGGATGGTTCAGATCCTTTCTACACCAAGGGCGTGCAATCCGCTCCGGCGCGCCGCGAATGGAGTTGCGAGGAATTACTCAAGTTCGTTCGCGGCGCGCTAGGGTTTCGCTGACGTTGTTTTTTAGAAAGGACTTGAACAATCCCCTAACTACCGTTAGGGGTATTTACGCTCCAGTGCCACCTGATCTTCCGAATGTTCAGCACTCGAATGGTAGCAAGCGTTTTGAGCACGCTCGCGAACCTGAGCTCTGATCTGTGGACTGATCAGAACCACTCACGAATCGTAAATTTGCAGGTTGGGAAGGGCGGTTTACCCCCGCTCATGATTCGCCGCCCTCATCCTTGAATTGTTGACTCAATGTTGAATTACTACCAATCTTGAGCGGGGGTAAACCGCCCTTCCCAACCTGCGAATTTATGAATGGGCACTACCAACCTGACAATACCTGCGCAGAACTACTGACTGATTTGTTACAATTGGCGCGTTGATGCTGTTTCGGATTTGACACTCCTTCCTGAAGCTAGAAACCATCAGTAGTCGACCAACCTGGCGTGACGCTGGGTGGAGAGGTTCGCCCATGTCCCAAACGACCCGAACGACAATCATTCTTCCGCGAGCGGCTCGAATCTACATTGCAACCGCGATAATGGCTCTGATGTTAATGACAAACATCCACCCCTCCGCACAAGACAAAAGCTCCCAGGACAAAAACCGGCTTTCCTTAGTCAAGCCCGGTCGGTCGGTTGTGCGGAGCCAACATGCAATGGTTGCTACCAGCCAACCGCTCGCCTCGCAGGTCGGTCTTGAGGTTCTCAAACGCGGTGGCAATGCCGTCGATGCGGCGATCGCGATGGCGGCCATGCTCAATGTAACGGAACCCATGATGACCGGCGTAGGCGGCGACGCCTTCATGCTCGTTTACTGGTCGAAAACGAAGGAGCTGAAGGGCCTCAATGCCAGTGGGCGAGCACCAAGCGCTTTGAGTCTTGATTACTTTGCCAAGCGGAAAACAACGCAGATGCCGGAGTTCGGCATGGAAAGTATCACCGTGCCCGGTGCTTTTGATGGCTGGGTAACGTTATTGGAAAAGTACGGCACCATGAAGCTTTCGGATCTGCTCTCGCCGGCTATTGATTGTGCGGAGCACGGGTTTCCCGTCATGGAGAAGACTGCTGAAGACTGGAACGCCGCAGTGACAAGGCTGAAGAAGAATCCCGCAGATGCAACTAACTACCTGATTGACGGGCGAGCGCCACGGCCAGGCGAGATCTTCCGCCAACCAAACCTGGCTCGCACCTTCCGCACGCTGGCCCGCGGCGGCCGCGATGCTTTCTACAAAGGTGAAATAGCAAAGGCAATTGCCGACTATTGTGAAAAGCACGGGGGTTTCATTTCCGTGGCAGACCTGGCAGCGCAAAAATCAGATTGGGTAGAACCGATCTCGACCAATTATCGCGGTTACACGGTCTATGAAATTCCACCGAATGGACAGGGGTTGACTGCGTTACTCACGCTTAACATTCTCGAGGGTTTCGATCTTGCAGCGTTGAGCGCCGAACCTGATCGCTACTATCACACACTGATTGAAGCAACCAAACTTGCCTTCGCCGATCGCGATCGCTACATCGCTGATCCTGCTTTCTCCAAAGTGCCTGTAGTCGAGTTGCTGTCGAAGGACTACGCTGCCAAACGACGCGCCCTTATCAACCCGAACAAAGCCCTGGATTCACCCGCGCCCGGAGAAATCAACGTCGGATCCGACACTACCTACTTTACGGTCGTCGACAAGGACGGCAACGCCGTGTCGTTCATTAACAGTGTTTTCGACTCCTTTGGCTCAGGGATTGTCGCCGGCGATACGGGAATCGTACTTCAGAATCGCGGTAGTTCGTTTTCACTGGATCGAGTCCACCCCAACCATCTCGAGCCGGGCAAGCGCCCTTTTCACACGATCATTCCGGCGATGGTCTTCAAAGACGGCAAGCTGTTCATGTCGTTTGGCGTTATGGGTGGCGGCATTCAGCCCCAGGGACATGTTCAGGTGTTGGTCAATATCATCGATCTGGGAATGGGGTTGCAGCAGGCGATTGATGCGCCGCGCTACCGTTACATGAACGGGCGGGCCGTCTTGCTCGAGGATGAAATTCCGGCCACAGTGATTGACCGGCTAATCGCCCTGGGCCACGTACGGGCTTCGCCTCCCGGCGTACTGAGATCCTCGATGGGTGGGGGCCAGGCAATCATGATTGACCCGGTGAACGGCACTCTCATGGGCGCGTCCGATCCACGTAAGGACGGACTTGCTATCGGTTATTGATCGTCAAGGCGACGGTTGCAGCATCAAGCACTGTTTGTAAGTCGAAGTCCAATGACTACGTCCAAACCTCCGAGATCGATGTTCCCAGAGATCGGTCTCCAAGATCATTTGAAAGGTTTCGTCGGCAGACTTTGGACCTTGGACCTTTTGACTTTGGACAATACCGAACGAAATAAAGCCGACGCCGAGCGAGCCGTGCACGACTTAATCGCCGCGACACTGCGGATTTGAATTGCGGAAGCAAGGGACCGGAGTAACGAGTTTTAAGGTTACGGGATCGGTCCGTTCTCAAGATGCATCTTGACAGTGGTACCCACACTAACGAGTGTGCCGCCGGACGGTGCCTGATTAACGACGTAAGGAGTGCCCACGCCGCCCCCACCGGTGAATTTAGGCACCAGATCGGCCTGCAGGACATCGTTCCTGGCCACTTCGAGCGGCGACGATACTACGTACGGGACAACACGCTCATTCGAGGGATACAACGAGACGTGACAATCTGAATTGCCCTGCATTTGTAAAAAACCGTCGAGGTATCCGTCCGCGTAGAGCTGCTGTTCAGGGGTAAGGACAAGCGCCGGCGGGATCAAAGTCTCCGAGATGCTGTTAGGAAGACTGGGGTGTAGTTCCGGAGGAAGATATCTTGCCAAAAACATCGTGACAAGATCGACGGTGGCCGCTGCGATATGCGGACATGGACCTCGCGACGGATGACAGGGCGTCTGACCGTTGGGCAAGTAGTCCCAATGCAGCCCTTCTTTAAAAATTGCTCGGTGCTTCGGAACAGACAGCGAGTTCCACAAAATGTCATCCAGCTCTGTGAAGTTATCTTCTCCCGGTTTTCCCATTATAAACAACTTGGGAACCATCAGCGCTTTGATCGGCATTGGTTGCGATCCGCCCCAATCCGTATGAACTCCGCTCAACGAGACGTACGCGCCCATATTCCCAGCAATCGTCAGTTTCGCTGCGTGCAACGCGCCGAACGAGTGTCCAACGATGCCAGTCTTGGGAGGTGGCAGGATTGCATCTCGATGTTCCCATGTTGAGTACATCCACTGCCGAACGGCTCCCAACATGTTGGTATCCAGATTGTTACCTTCTGGGTGCGCCCCAATGTTCGCGAGGTGCGGCGAGGCAACGACATAGCCGGCACGCGCGAGTTGGGCCGGCAGTTGATACCACTGCTTTGAATAGTTCCGGCGCGTTTTGGCAATGGCCATGGGCAAACAGGACCAGCGGATAGCGGCCGCAACCCTTCAGCATATTGGCGTCAGAAGGAGTGCTGTCAATGGAGGGAAAGAAGATTCGTAACGGCGCCGGTGCTCCCGTGGACGGACTATGATCGCGGAATCCATGGAAGACGGGAGCCAGCGCATTCGGCTGCCAACCAATCGGGCAAGTGCTCGGTGGCGGAATTGGACCATCCGGTTGTATTGAGGAAGGTTTCATCGGGGCAACTCCGGGATTAGAGGTAGTGGAACGCGGCCTCTTTTATGCGATTCGCGCAGGTAAGTCAAGAATAGCTCGGGACTTCGAAGCGGGTGACAGAAATTTGGAGCGGCGAGCGAAGCGCGATACGGCCGTCGGGTCTGAGAAGTTGGGATTCTGCCGGGCGCACTCCAAACCTGTCGGCTGGCCCTACGGGATTTCCTTGTAGAAAGCTTCGACCGAATCCAGCTTCATTCCGGAGAGAAATGTTTATAGACCTCGACAGCTTGAGATTGTCTTCGCTCCGCTAGGAGCGAAATGTAGACAGCTCCGAACATCGCACTCCTAACGGAGTGCCGGCTCCTCAGCAACTCGTTCGGCTATAAACATGTCACTCCTTTGGAGTGAGGAGCCCGGTCTTGGTCAACATCATCGATCTGGGGATGGGGTTGCAGCAGGCGATTGATGCACCGCGCTACCGTTATATGAGCGGTCGGTCCGTCTTGCTCGAGGATGAAATTCCGGCAACAGTGACTGATCGGCTAATCGCCCTGGGCCACGTGCGGGCTTCACCTCCCGGGATCTTGAGATCATCGATGGGTGGGGGCCAGGCAATCATGATTGACCCGGTGCACGGCACCCTCATGGCCGCGTCCGATCCACGCAAGGATGGACTGGCGATCGGTTATTGATGCTTAAGGCGACGGTTGAGTGGTTGAGTTCAGATCGACGTCAGGCTTGCCAGGCAAACGATCACAATTTGTCTTCACTCCGGAGGAGTGAAATGTTTATAGCCCACGACGGACCCGGATTACGGCACGCCGTTAGGCGTGCGATGTTTATAGCACCGGCATAGACGATATTTTTCGCACTCCTTTAGGAGTGCGATGTCATTACCTGCATTCAATTGTAGAACTCGAACACGTATTCCTCTTTAAACTCGATCTCGAACTTTCGCAATAACGTCAGGTACTCATCCCTAAATGATCTACGGCGATGGTGCTTTTCCTGATTCATTATGTATCGAACGATCGTGTCTAACTGCGAATGACCATACGAGAACGCTCCGTAGCCCTCCTGCCAGGCGAATTTTCCACGCGCCAGCTTCTTCCGATTAACCCACTCCGAGGAGTCTGATTTGATGTCTCTAACAAGATTCGCGAGCGCCATTGCCGGTTTCAAGCCAATTAGAATGTGAAGATGGTCAGGCATCCCGTTAATTCTGATGAGCTTTTGTCCTTGCTTCGTCACGATGCCGGTAATGTACTTGTGCAGCTCTTCCTTAAAGTCTGGTGTGATTAGCGAGAGGCGACCGCTAACTGCAAAGACGGTTTGAATGTAGATTTGTGAGAACGTGTTGGCCATGAGGAAGCCTTCTTTCTGCTCTGATGAGCGTGAGGATTGTAGAGCTGGCATGATACCAGATCATTGACGCGTGCGGTCAGGAATGACATTGCACTCCTAAAGGAGTGCGAGGTTCATGCGTGCGTCGCTGCTATAAACATGGCACCCCTGACGGGGCGCAGGTGCTTGTTGCGGTCGCAGGCTATAAACATGTCACTCCTAAGGAGTGAGAGCAGGCGAAGACGATCAGGTTTCATGTGCATTCGCCGCGGATTGTCTTGACTCCGGGGGAGTGAAATGTTTATAGACGTCGACAGCTTGATATTGTCTTCGCTCCGCTAGGAGCGAAATGTAGACAGTTCCGAACATCGCACTCCTAACGGAGTGCCCGGCTCCCCAGCGACTCGTCGGCTATAAACATGTCACTCCGATGGAGTGAGAGCAGGAGGAGACGATCAGGTTTCATCTGCTTTCGCCGCCGATTGTCTTCACTCCGGAGGAGTGAAATGTTTATAGACGTCGACAGCGTTATATTGTCTTCGCTCCGCTAGGAGCGAAATGTAGGCAGTTCCTAACATCGCACTCCTAACGGAGTGCCGGCTCCTCAGCGACTCGTCGGCTATAAACATGTGACTCCTATGGAGTGAAGAGCAGGAGGAGACGATCAGGTTTCATCTGCGTCCGGAGCCCCGCGTTGCGAGATTTCCTGATGGAAAGCTTCGACCGATTCCAGCTTGCCGGCCTGGCCCTAGTCTGCCTGAAGAACGAAACAAAGGCCGACGCCGAGCGCGACTTGCGCGACCGAATTTCCGCAGCCGGCGCGGATGCGACCGAGAAGGCGCGTCGCGAAAAAGGCTGCTGCGCCACCTGGAATCTGCGGACAAAGCGCAACCTTTGGAATGGCAAAGTACAGCCTCGAGCGAGCTGGCGCCTCTTTGGATAGGGACATCAAGCAATGACATTCCGATCAGATTTTTCGGGCCGCTCAAAGCCAGGTTCTGACTCTTGATTAGTTCAAAGGGTCACTCTCTCGAAATTCTCCAGAGTCCATTAAAATTTTACATCGGTTGATTAGTGCGAGCTTTACTTTAACGCTAGCAAGCCGAAGAAGCTGGTCAAGTGTTAAGATGTCGAGTTATGTCCAGTTCGATTGCCGCCACAACGATAGATGGAGCGCTTTACTGAATTACTGTTAGATGAAGAGAAGTTAGTTAAGGTCCCGACCCTCATAATTGGGATTGCCGCCCTTACAATCTTTCTCCTCTCTGTTAACGCCGGTCTATTACAGCTCGCACCAACATGGCGTCTTCGGCAACTCATCGTTGACATTATTATTGTCTTCGCCTGGATTGGATTTTGGTTCTACAAAAGGAACCAGCTACCACGGAACAAATCAAACAAGGTAGGAATTGTCCTCGCGCTTACCACAGAGAATGATAAGGAAAAAGAGCGCGTAAGAACAGCATTAGTTCGAACGCTGGGTGAATTAATTCTCGGCGACCAATTAGGTGACTGGGTAACGATCATTCCTCTAAAGAATCATCAATCCCAAAAGATAATTCCGGCTCTGAAAAGTCACGCTATCGCAGTCTCATTAACGCTCGATGGTAGTTATGACCCGAAATCAGAAAAGCAATGGGAAAAATTAAGAGAAGGATAAATGGTCATCTCTATATCTATGGGCATGTAACGGAAGGACAAGTGGGCGAGAATACATATTTTCTTGACACGAATGCCTTTGTTCTTCACCCCCCGCTTCATCCAGAAGTCAGCAAAGAATTAAATTTAGCCTTCATGGATGTTTGGACCAATCAGGTTAATTTCCTAGAGAAAATTGAAAAGGTTGGATTCGATTTTACCGCGAATATTGGTATGCAGCAGCGCAGTATGTGATTGGTTGCGCCGCATTCTCTTCCAGTGATATTCAGACCGCCCTCCGGCTTCACGAATCGGTTAAAAACCGAATTGACATTCTGAGATTCAAGCCCACCTTTGCCAGGACTCAAAAACGACTGAATACATTGCTCGCGCAGGAACACTCAATCTTGGCTGGTGCGTACAGTCTGCAAGGGGATAATAAAAAAGCGCGAGAGCACTTAGAAAAATCCTTAGCAATTGACCCAAAGAACTACAATGGCCAACTCATAAAAGCGCGGAACGAATTTTATGAAGGAAATCCCAAGCAAGCTCTTAAGACGATAGAAAAGCTCAGCCGAGACGCTGGACGTGACAGAACGTGGATGTATAGTCAAGCATTCCTATTGATGTATCTAGAACGTTTCGACAAAGGGTTAGCAGCTTATCGCAAGCTTGCAAACTACTCATACGAAAACGAAATTGAGTTAGTCGTGCCACAGATTATTGCGTTCAATGAAGCGCAGTTAAAGCGTGAACCAGAAAAGATTCAATCCCACTTCATCTTGGGCTACGTAAAGTTGAAGAAGAAAATTAATTACCCTGAAGCTCTAGAACATTTGGAGACATTTATCGAAACAGCGAAAGATGCCAAGTACCAGTTGGTTGTTGAGGAAGCCAACAAGTGCATTGAAGAGCTCTACCAACTAATGGGTTACAGTCTGAGGAAGAATTTTTCTTGAAGTCTTAACTTTTCCTTTTTTAATCTAAGCCAATAGATCCTGTTGGAAAAAGAACATGGTTCGTGGTGTGCACGAAGCTGTGTTGTCGTCCAGTCGACCATCGTTTCGAAGAAACCCGGTGGGAATCGTTTGAGACGGACATACTCGTTGGGATTGACTAGGGGAGTCAGGGGAGACCTCCAATCAGGTTGTGGCTTCCGTTGGGTTAAACCTTAACTGTGTACTCCCGGCGTCCCGCCTGCCCCAGGGATTTGCCTGATCGCACGCACATTCGCTTTTGATACCCTCAGTCGTATCAAGCTCGCCGAATATCGCGAGCAACAAACGCTCGTTGGCCGCCGATGCAGTTCCGAAGCTGATCGGCTTTGCCTCACAAGTCGGGGCGCTACACAAGGTTTGGCTCCGCCGCCTGACTTGAGGCGGTGGCTCTGCCCTGCCGGAAAGAATTGCCAACTGACAATGGACCGCTCAACCAGCGCTGAAAGCGCGGCAGAGGGTAGCCAGCGGCAAGCGCGGAGCGACAGCGGAGCGCGCAGCCCCTGGATCAATCGCCCATAAATTCGGTAGCCCTGAAAGGGCGATAGCATTACCACACGTAACGGTCATCGTATTCAATTGCGCTCAATCTCAATAGTTCAAGATACTCTTCCTGAAATGTCTGTTTCCGGTGATGTCGTTCCTGGTTCAATATGTACTTGTTGACTCTTTCAAGTTGCGACGGACTGACTGTGACTCCGAGATAACCAGGTTGCCATTCAAAGTTTTTGTGACCCACTACTTCGTGGACCCAGCCAGAAGTATCGGCTTTGATATCACGTAGCACATAATCCAGCCGGTGCGTGGCGCGCAGGCCTACCAACAGATGTGCATGATCCTCGATCCCCACCAATGGCAAGCGGCACGCCGTCGATTCCTTTGACAATTCCGCCCATGTAGGAATGAAGATCCGCGCGCCACTCATTATTGATGAAAGGCTCACGATTCTTGGTGCTGAAGACGAGATGGTAGTGAAGACTCAGGTGAGTCGAAGGCATGGTGAGGTTTCCTTCCGTGAGTTTTGATTAGATTGTAGTGTGTTACCCGCCCTTGTCTATCGCCCTTTCAGGGCTACAACACTTATTTGTTGGCGGATCCAGGGGCGGCGCGCTCCGCTATCGCTCCGCGCTTGCCCCTGGCTACCTTCTACCGCGCTTTCAGCGCTGGTTGAGCAATGCCTTCAAAAGTAGAACCAGAAGCGCAGCCAAGATCTTTATCGGCCATTCTTTTCGGCGGGGCAGAGCCACCGCCTCAAGTCAGGCGGCAAAGCCGAAACCGAGATTCCGCTAGCCTATTGAGTAAAGAAAAAACCAGGGGCGCAGCCCAGATCTTTATTGGCCATTCTTTCCGGCGGGGCAGAGCCGCCGCCTCAAGTCAGGCGGCGGAGCCGAAACTCGCCGGGTCGCGCTTAGATCAATCCCTCCCACAAATACGAATGTGACCTCGCCGGCGGATGTCATGGAAGCCTTCGCCCTCAGGGCTCAGACGACTTCCCCTTTCAACCGCAGGCAGCGCTGGGATCGAAGTTCGGATAATCAAACTTCCGCTTTGCCTCAAAGTCTGCGGCACTGGCAATACGGCTTTGCCGCCTGACTTGAGGCGGTGGCTCTGCCCCGCCGGAAAGCGCTCCATTGAAGTTCGAGGGGCTACGCCCCGGGAGTTTGACTAACCAGCGCCATCGCCGGCTCCTGCCTATTGAGTAAAGAAAAACCAGGGGCGCAGCCCAGATCTTTATTGGCCATTCTTTCCGGCGGGGCAGAGCCACCGCCTCAAGTCAGGCGGCAAAGCCG
>Ga0187892_10001403_pt1 | contig 55098 bp, 42 predicted proteins | sample MA1701073metaG_FD_139345 | JGI IMG/M metagenome (GOLD analysis project Ga0187892, IMG submission 139345) | Bio-ooze microbial communities from a basaltic lava cave in the Kipuka Kanohina Cave System on the Island of Hawaii, USA - MA170107-3 metaG ...
CGCCTGACCGAATGCCGGCAGCAGGCGGCCGACAGCCGATGGCAGCGTCGGTCCCGGCTCCAACGTGACGGTACGGCCGACGTAGTCGACGTGCATGATGCAGCGATCGCCGTAGACGCGGACGAAATGAGCCGCCGGTCTAACGTGGGCGCTGAAGCTGGCGTACGCTGACACTCGCTTGCCGACGACGGTTATCCGCAGCTCGTCGTCCATTCGCTCGTTCTCGGCAGGCGAGCCCTCTCCACACCATGCGATCGCCTCGATGCGCGGCTCGTCGTCGTCGATGAACTCGATCAACTTGTTGAGCAGATGATCGATGTTGTTGTGGAGCAGCTTGCCCGGCAACGAATGCACCCAGTGACCCGGATCCGCCAGGATTCCGGCGCCGAATTGTCCGGCCAGAGTGTAGCCGTACCAACTCTCCACGTGGAGGACGTTGCCGACGGCTCCTTGTGCCAGCAAGCGTCGCATCTCCAAAGCCGGCGGGTCGAACCAATAGGTGTAGCCGACCGTCAGTTTTCGCTCGGCGGCAGCGGCGTATTCGACCAGTGCCTTCGAATCGGAATAGGAGAGGGCCAGTGGCTTCTCGACGAAAACATGACAACCGACGTCGATGGCAGTGCGGCTGAGTGTGACGTGCGACTGCGGCGGCGCGGTGACGTGAACGACATCCGGCCGTTCCGCCTGCAGCATCTGGTCGAACGAAGCGTAGCTCGACGCGATCCCGTAGCGGCTCGCCAACTGCTCCGCCATGACCGGCTCAAGGTCGCACACGGCGACGAGCTGAGCTCGCGCCGGCATCTTCTGGATCTCTTCGACGTGTCCGTCGGCGATCTTGCCGCAGCCGACCAGGGCGACCTTGAGGGGCATTGCCGGTATTCCTTTGCCGCTCTCGGAGGCAAAGTCCAGGATGACTGGCCTATCGCAGGCGGGGCCTGCGCCATACACGATATGCGATAGGCCATAAGCCAAGAGCCATCAGCGATTGGCCGTGAGAAACCGATGCACCGCGTCGGCCAGCACTCGATTGCCATTGATGTTGTAATGACCCCGACACGCCTCTTGCTCGGTCATGAGCTCACATACGCTGCGTTCCCCCAAATAGTTGGCAAGGTCTGTCGTCAGATCACGTGTCCGCTGCCCGCGGGCTTCGAGTGCGGCTGCGAGCGGCTCGAGCGGTGAAACGCCCGTGCTGCGTGCCAGCTTGTACGCTGACGCGGACGGAAAGAGAACCGTCAGAACGGTCTTGCCGGGCGCAGAACGGCGGCGGAACTCCTCGACAATGGCAACCGTGGTGGGAAGGGCGCGCGACTCGTGATCGCTGCGGTAGAAATCGACCCACGTCGGCCGACCGTTCAGATAGTTGGCCGCCTGGTCGGTGCGCATCAGCTTGACCATGCTGAACGTATAGGGGAACGACCATACGACCTGGCCGAAGCGCGAACCCGGCAGGAATACTTCGTGCGGGAAAATGCCGCGCGGGTCGCGCAGGCCATCCATGAGCTGGTCGTAACTCAGCACCGGAAGCGGAACCAGCTTCAGATTTCCGTTCTCCAGCACGAAGCGCGGCTTCAATCCCATTTCCTCGCCGCCGGTGATGAAATAACGATACTGATTGACATTGCGTTGGAGGTTGTCGGCGTAGATGCCGACAACGGTAATGGGCGCGTGATCTGGTTTGTTCTCGGCGAACCACAGCAGCGCCTGGTCGGTGCCGTACCCGCTGATGCCAAAATTGCCGACCGGGCAACCCAGACGCCGCGCCAGGACATTGCCCCAAGCATCGGCGTTGGAGACCTCGTCACTGTAGGTGAAGGAGTCTCCGTAAAGTGTCACGCACCATTCACTTGCCCCAGGGAAAGCCGGACTCGGGCGCGCCGCGGGTTGGCCATCGACGCGCTTGAATCGTAGCGGCCAGGCGACGATCGGGTCGCGGAGCGCCATGAAGCGTTCGTATAGCCCGCGCTCGATGTCCGGCGGAACATAGATGAAACTCCTCGCGCTGGAACCTGCGACTCGCGGTAACAGCGACAGACTCAACTCGGCAACAGCGAAGACCGCCGCGACGATCAGTAGACCCGCGGCAAATCGCACTCCAATGCCAGGTGCGGGTCTTGGACCCTTTGCGACCTCGCGATCTGCGAAGCGTCTCTTAGGCGGCATCCCATCGCGACCAAACACCAGCCGAATCGTCGCGTCAAATCAAGATCGCACGAGCGTCGGATTTCGTTGCTCCAAGGTTTGACGATCGCCGACACACTTGCGATCGTGCGAGTTGTCAATCTTCAGACAATCATGAGCGAAGCCGATTCTCACTGGGTGCAATGGCACCGCATCTACGAAATCGAGGGCTCGCCGTTGCAGCAACGGGTGGCGATCGTACAGCAATACATCCGGGCGGCGCTCTCCGAGGGCCCGGTCGATTCGCCTTTCCGCATTCTCAGCTTGTGTTCCGGTCAGGGTCGCGATGTCATCGGCGCGCTCACGGATCATCCACGGCGGGCTGCGGTGCGTGCGCGACTGGTCGAGCTCGATCCGGAGCTCGCCGCTCATGCGCGGCGCTCTGCAGCCGAGGCGGGGCTCGCCGGCGTGGAAGTTGTGGTCGGCGACGCATCGACAACCGACGCCGCCGCGGGTGCGGTGCCTGCCGATTTGCTGCTCGCCTGCGGCATCTTCGGCAACATCTCCGACGACGATATTCGCCACGCCATCGGCAACTTCTCGTCCTTGTGTACGGCCGGCGCGACGGTGATCTGGACACGTCATCGCCGACCGCCGGATTTGACGCCGCAGGTACGCGAATGGTTCGTAGCCAGCGGCTACGAGGAAATTGCGTTCGAGTCGCCGGATGAAGCCGGTCTCGTCGGGGTCGGCGTGAACCGCCTCGTCGCATCACCAAACGCGTACGTCCCGGGGCGCAGACTGTTCACCTTCGTCGGCAGAGACTGTCGATAAACGCCACAGGTCCCTCGATACGGCCGCTGAGAAGACGCGGTCTACTCGGGACGAACGGAGAAAGGTCTTGTAAATCAAGGCCACAAATCCGCTCGTCCCGAGTAGCCGACGTCTGCGGCGGCGTATCGAGGGACCACTCGCGAGAAAATCGACAGTCTCGGCAGTGGTGGGATCCTTTGAGCTCGAGGCGCGTCGCTATCGCCGCCGACGGGTCTCGCTGAGGTAAGCCACCGCAGAGTCGGACGCGTTGGCTTGCTGACTCGACCCTCGAAATAGTATCGACCGCAACGGAATGAGATCCGAAATATCGCCTTGCAATCGCGCGACGAGGAAGCAAGGTCGACGCCGCCGGCTGATCATCGCTCTCTGCTTGGGCATGTCACTCGTCGTTGTCGCATGCGGCGACGACGATGGAGGCAACGGGGGTGGCGGAGAACCGGTCCCGTTTCGTCCCGCGGCTGCCGGCGCAACCGCTTTCGGCGACATTCCCTGGCCGAGCGATCTGTACATCGACGACAGCGGCCTCGTCGGTGAAGTGCCGGGACTCGACCGTGTTGCCTCCAACTGGAACAGCATCGCCGACGGGCTGCGTCATCTCGGCGGCTTCGGACGGTCAACGGGAGCCCTTTTCTTCGTCGAATCCGAGGTCGACCCGGAAACCCTGCCGCGCACATGGGAAGCAGCGATCGCCGACGGCGCGGGCGCGTTCATTGCCGACGTCGAGCCGGCGTCGCCGGCTTTCGGAGTGCGCTATCCTAGCTTTGCGAAGTATCTCCCGACTCTCCATTGCATTGCCGTGATTCCGGTTCCCGGGGTCGTCCTTGCTCCCGGCGTTCGCCATGCCGCCGTGCTCACGCGCCGTGTGCAATCGGTCGCCGGTATGCCGTTGATCGCCGACCTGGAGCTCGAACGCATCGCTGGATTGCGTCAGCGGTCGACCGAAGTAGAGCATCTCTACGGCGACGCCATCGACCGACTCGTCGATAGCGGCGCCGTGAAGCGCGCCGGTGACATTGCCAGCCTTGCTGTCTTCACCACTTCAGCCCACGCGTTCGAGTTGCCGGCGTTGCGTCAGGAACTGCAGGAGCAACCGGAACCTCGGCTGATTTTGGATCCGACCGAAGCCGCGCCCTACAACGTCGCCCTCTTCGGCGTCGGTATCGAACCTTCGCTCGACGACTGGCTCGGCACTCCAGACAAGGACGAGCACGGTTTCGAATGGCCCGGGGGCGACAACGCCGGCGGTCTGGCGCATGATCAGATCGCTGCCGTCGTGTCGGGTGCTTTCGTGGCACCGAGCTATCTGCACCGCGGTACTCGGAGATTCAATCGCGACCCGGAATCCGGAGCCATCGCTCTGTTCGATGCCGGCGCAACGATCCCGGTGACGTTGGTGATCCCAAAACGTCCGTCGCCGCCGGAAGGCTATCCGGTCGTCATCCACGGTCACGGGCTGAGCAACCACCGCGGCAGCATGCTCGGCGTGGCCAACGAATTGGCGCGCGCCGGCTTCGCGATGATCGGCATCGACGATGTATTGCACGGCACGCGTCTGAGCTCGACTCGCGATGTGCGCAACAACTTTCCCGGTGACTACGTCGGTCCCGACGGCATCCCCGACACGACACCGTTTCCCGTCGCCTTTTTCGCCGGCTTCAACGACTTTGTCGCGATCGGCGATAACTTCCGTCAGACCGTGCTCGACGAAACCAGCTTGGTGCGTCTGATCCGCAGCTCGCAACTCGATCTTTCACCGCTGGCTACCGCCGCGGGTGGCGTAACCCCCGTCCTCGATCCGACGCGGATCTACTGGAGTGGCGGCTCGCTCGGCGGAATCATGGGAGCGACAACGATCGCAGTCGAGCCGGAGATCGATGCGGCAGCACTTCAAGTTCCTGGAGCGGGCTTTCTGCAGCTGATCACAACCGGTTCCGCGGAGCTCAGTCCGCTGGTTGCCGGTCTGGCCTCGGCGACGCTTGGTGTCCAGGGTGACGAGGCGATCGACGAGTTTCACCCCGTCGCTTTGCTCCTCGCCGCCGTCACCGAGGTTGGTGACCCGCTTTCATACGCGCCGCACGTGTTGCACGACCCTCTGCTGCCGGCGCGTGAGCCACCGGACATTCTCGTGACCTACGCGGCGTACGACGAGGTGCTGCCCAATATTGCGACCGTGGCATTGATTCGTGCTTTTGGTCTCGGGTTGGCGACGCCCAATCTGTTCGACCTACCCGGCATTGCGAACGTCGCGGCGCCGGTGATCGGAAATCTGGACAGCGGTCGTACGGCCGCTGCCGTGCAGTACATGCCCGCCAATCACGGCCTCGGCTACGGGCGCTTCGATACGCGCAAGTTCCTGCCCGGGCCGCCCGCCGACGGCGCTTTGCGCCCGAAGCTCGCCCACGAATTCAGGTTCGAGCAGCCGATCCGCGAGCACCTGGCGCAGTTGGTCACCTTCTTCGAATCAGTGACTGATGGTGGACCTGGACGCATCGAGGTCACTGTACCGCCGCGTCCCGACTACGACGGCGACGGCGTGCTCGACGAGGATGAGCGAACGCACGGAACTGATCCGTACGATCCGGCGAGCCCGTGAAGAAGAGGCAAATGGTACGCTGTGCGTACCATGGGGCCATGCCTTAGGGCGGGCAGAGATCCAACGCGAGAATGAACAGATCCGTTGAACCGGGCCGGTGTTCGACCAGCAGTGTTACGCGCTGCTCGGGGCGCGCAGCGGAAAACCGCATGAGCTCTTCGCGACTACCCTGAAGTGAGAAGCGCTGGCCATCCGCCGCTGGCGGTTCACTTTCTGGTGTGCCTTCGGAGAAGCCGAACGCCTGCCAATCCGTCGCGGCAAACGAATGTTCCTTGCCGAGCGTGACTAGAGTTAAGGTCCGTTTGACCGCTGCGGGTGTCGCCGTCGCGCGGTAGCCCTGAATGCGGATGATCTCGCGCGTCGGCTGACGCGACACAGGGTGGCCGTGGGCGGCTGCGGGAACTGCCAGCAGAGTCAGCAAGACGATTCCGACTTCGCGTTTTGCCATCATCAGTGATCGTGAACGTCGAGACCCGATTCGACGACATGGCGCACGCTCTCGTCGGGGTGTTTCTGCCCGATCCGCTGCACCAATGGATCGTCGTGGGAGATGCCGGTCATGAAAAGCAGCGTGACTGCCAGCTTCTGCCCGTCCGGCGGTCCTTCGAATGCGAGGCGGGCGAAGGTTTCCTGCGCCGGTCGTCCGCCGACGGTCGCGATGGAGCGCCCGGCCATGCGCCGCTCGCCCCAGTCGCTGCTGGCGAAAGTGCGTTCCAATGTCGGCAGCGCCTGCGGGCCGGTCTTGCCGAGAGCTTCGATCGCCGCGAGGCGAACGTCGCGATCGGCATCCTTCGTGGCGAGCTGTTCCAATTGCGGACGCGCGTTCGCACCCTTTGCGGAAACCAGAGCGTTCACGGCCGCCGCACGTGTTGCCGGGTCGCTGCTGGTCAACGCCGGTTGGAGATCGTCGATCGACGGCGCTGCTCCGAGGCGCTGAAGCGCATTCCACGCCGCGCGCTGCAGCTCGGCGTCGGGCTCCTTCAGATTGCGGATTTCAGGAATCAACGCGGCGAGCTGGCGGTCGGCGACGGCTTCGATCAGGGCGACGCGGATCCAAGTGGGCAGGTCGGTTCGTCGCAGCACGACCTCGAGCCGTGTACGCTCGTCGTCGGTGAGCGTCGTTGCGAGGTCGTCGATGCGCCCCAGCCCGCGGGCGCCGTCGGCGACCATCGTCGCATGCTGCGCCACGATTTCGTCGAAAATCAAGGCGCGTATCGAGGCCGCGCGACGTGTCGCATCCTTCTCCGGCTTGCGGTGTATCGCGATCAAGCGCTCGAGGATGCCCACGGCTTCATCGACACTGGAAACGGTCGAGTTGGCGATGACCCCGGTAGGCGGGCTGATCACCTCGTAGTATGTCGCCGAGGGTAGAGCCTTCTCGAGTGAAGAGTTGCGGCGCGCCGGGATCAGAAAGGCAATGGCGCGTTGGCCGGCCTGCAGCAGCTGCGGGCTCGACGGCAGATCGTGACGTTCAACGACAAGCACTTCTCCGCCGTCGAGCTTGCCGCTCAATACCTTGCCGACGGTGACGCGCGCGACCGTAAAACGGGCAGCGTCGTACGGCGTGACGTCGGCGACGTGACCGGCTACGACAAAGCGGGCCCGACCCAGCAGGTAGGTAAGATCGGGGCGCCCCGCGGCAGCTTGCGCTGAACCAATTCCTGCAACCGAGCTACCGAGGAGCGCCGCAACGACCGCCAATCTCACGGATTGACCTGTACTCCAGGCGCCGTCCAACCACCGCCGTCGACATCGACGTAGAGCGGATTGGCGAAGGCGAGCGCCGTCATGCCGCACTGGTTGAGGTTGCCGTCGGTCAATTCCGCCGTCGTCTGATTGCTGACCGTGCACACGCCGCCACCGGTGCAGTTGGCATCGGTGACGCACGAACGGCACGGGTTATTGTTGCACGCCTTGGCGAACATCGCGTTGGGGACGACAGGGAACAGCGGCTTCGAGACGTTGTCGGTGCCGCGCACGACGACGACGATCCAGATGTCGTCGATCAGCCCGCTCAGGTTGACCGTCGCCGTGGTCTCGAGGTGCTTGGCTCCGGGGATCGCCGGGAAGTCATCGACCTCGGTGACCGTGAAATCGGTGTCTTTCACGAGGACATCGTCCGGTGTGACTGTGTACTTGGTCACTGTCACCGGGCCCGCGCCCGATTCTGCCATCGATGTCGTCTTCGTCGTTGTGCTGTTGATGTAGAGCTCGATGCGATCGAACTCCGCCCACAGAGGACTCTCAACGGCGATATCGACATCGACTGCGTTGTCGGTAGTACTGATGAGTGTCGGTAGGAGAAGGTCGTGGCCGGCCGTTTGGCTGGTCGATGGCGCGTTGACGGTGACCCGAAGGATTGGGCCGTTGGTGCCGAAGGAGCGCCCTTCGTTGAGGCTTGTCGAGACGTCGGCTGGAACGATCGAGCTCGGATCATCGGTCGTCGACGCGATCATGTTACGCGGCATGCCTGACTGAGTGATGATACGGCGATGTGTGTCGGAGTTGGCGAGGCCGGTCGCAATGATTCCCTGATTGAGCAGGTTGAACCAGTCGCCCATGTTGCGTCCGAACAGGTTGTTGTTGACCTGGCCACGATCGTCGCCGATCCAGATTTCCAGTGCATCCGGCCTGTCGGGTGCATCGGGAAAGTAGTTGAGCACGCCTGGATCTAGACGACGGGCGGCGCCCGAGACGGCGGATTGCGGCGGTTCGACGCCGGTATCGATGGCGAGGCCGGAGCCGCCACCGACGCCGAAAAAGCTGTGCACGTGGTTGATCTGAACGGTGGTGGCGCCGTCAGTCCTGACGGCGTCGATGATTTCTCCTGGAGTCAAGTTGTAGTTTCCGAACGAGGGGAAATCCATGCCGTCGGGGGCGGCGCCGCCGAAATCGACGCTGCCGCCGTTGACCTGGCTAGGATCGATCGGTACCGGCCAAGCGTTGAAATGGCCGTAGTCGAAGGTCGTGATCTCGGCGCTGACCGCGGTTTTGATCAGCGCGGTTGCACCGAGGGCCGTCACTGTCGGCGCAAAATCAAGACGGATGTCATGATCCGAGGGCGTAAAGAAATTCATTCCCTCGGCGACCATTGACACCACTCGGTCCGCCTTGCTCGTCTGCGAGTCGGGGCTGTCGATCGAGTGAACGTGGAAGTCGCCCGAGACTAGATTGCTCGAATCGACGACCGGCGCGATCTGGGCGTCGACATCTTCCGTCGCTCCTGCGGTGACGACGATATCCTCGGAATACGCGGAATATTCGGTTCCGTGCGACACAACCACCCGATAACTGCCGGGCTCGAGCGGTACGGGTCCCGCTGTTCCACTTAGGCCGGCGAAGTGAACGTGTGTCAGACCGTAGGGCAGACCGTCTTGCTGCAGGTCGTTGAACACTCCGGTCGTATTCGTGATCAGGCCGAGGATGTTCTGTATGTTGCGCGGATCCGGGCTGGGATCGATGCCGATGACGGACACCTTAGCTGCAATCGGATCGGTGGACTCATCGACTGCAGTTACGTCGATCATGCCGGTAGCCGGCAAAGCGACGTTTTGGGTCGTGATTTCATTGGCTTCGATGAGTACCGCGTGCGCGATCGGAGTCGACCCGCCGCCTTCGAACGGATAACCCTCGAGATTGGCCATCACGGTGTAGGCGCCGGGCGGTATGGTCATCGAGTAATTGCCGGACGCGTCGGTGAGCGTGTGATCGACGACGTTCTTGCCGAGCGGAACGAGCCCAGGTCCGCCGCCATTCTTGAGCACTGCAACTTGAGCACTCACCGCTGGGCCGCCGCCGGCGGTGACGTTACCTTGCAGCGTTCCGATAGGCAGGAACTGCATCTCGTTGCGGGTATCGAGGACGTTCGAGACTGTCCCGTTGCCGACGATGAGGTAACGCGTGAAGATCTTGCTGTCACCTGGACTGCCCATCGCCGTCAGGGCGTGCGGCGGTCCTGTCATTCCGGTGAGCGCCAGGAGCACTTCGGTACCCATGAGCGGCACGGAGACGCCGGACGTAGTAAACGCCGCGGAGGCGGGATCGTCACTGGTGAATCCGTAGGACACCCCGGCAGCTTCGTTGTAACCCTGGTAGATCACGGCGTTGCACGGGTTTAGCGTGGATGTGCAGCGAACCGTCACCAGCGGTTCACCGAAGCCGTATGCCGGTTGGAACTGCGTGACCTCTCCGGAGCCGTTGAGCACGTCGCCAAAGAAGATCGAATAGCCGCTGCCGCCGATGTTCTGGATCGTCGTTTCCACCTGGACGTAGCTGCGGCCGGGCTTGAGGATGTAGTCGGTCATGACCTCGATCGGCAGATCGTTGTCATCGGTGAACGGGTCGAGCAGGAAGCCGAGACCGGCCACCGTCGAGCTGGGGTTCAGGAAGTCCAGCAGGTCATCGACGCCGGTTACACGGACGATGGCAGGGCCGCCGTCCGTCCCGTCGTTCAGAACCGAGATCGTCGTGTAGTGCGCGGTGTTCTCCAGGTTGATGAGAGTCGACCATTCCTCGAAACTGTCGCGCTCCGGGCCGCTGGTGCGGACCAGATCGGCGTCGATGATCTGGCCGCCGTACTGGCCGATGCCGAACAGGTTACGCTGGATTCCTTGTACGATGAATCGAGCGCGGCCGTTCTCCAACAGATAATCGCCCAACCGGCAGCGACTCAACGGTCCCTCGACACAATCGGCGGTATTGCTGATGACCGCGGCCGTGGCGGTGTCCCCGGTCGGGCTGCCGCCGTATTCGACGGTGATCAGCTGTTCGTCGCGTTCAGCGTGACTGCGGAGGGCACATGTCGCCAGCGCCGAACCGCTGTTCGCGCCGGCGCAGGAGCCGTTGAATGCGAGGCCGGTCATCGCTTGGAAGAAGCATTTCTCGGCGATCTTGGTAGACGACTTGTTGTGGGCTTTGGCGAGCTTGATGGCCGCTGCTGCAATGCAGTTGGTATCCGCTGGAAGGGTGCCCTTGCTGATCTTGTTTTCGCAACTGCGCAGCAACGAGTGTTGCTTGCCGGCGAAGGTCAGGGCGGACTTGGCTGCGTATTTCTGGCAGCCCTGCTGCTCGCGATTGAGCTCCGCCGCCGTGCCGTAGGCGATGTCGACAACAGCCTCCGCTTCGTCCTCGTGTGTTTGGATCAGGCATGTCACCAGCGCCGCCGCAGTGGCGCTGCCGTTGCACTGCCCGCCGAAGACCAGACTGGCGACGATGGAGTTCGGGCACGCGTCGGTGATCTTGTCGGTCAGCTTGGTCTCGGCCGCAGTAATTTTCGCTGCTGTCTCGGCCTCGAGCAGGCAATCGGTCGCCGGTGGCAGATTCCCCTTGGCAATGTCGTTGTGACATTTCTGCAGGGTTCCCGTGATTTTCTTGAAGAATGCTCCACCCTGAGCGCCGACCGCTTTCTGGCACTTTTGCTGGTCCGGCGTGAGCGCGCCGAAGGCGGTTGAAGCTGCGAGCGAGAGTGCGACGACGATAACGGTGCAACAGTACCTGCGCATGAGACGCCTCCTGACGCCACTCACGGTTTGGGAAAGACACCGCCAGCGGCAGTGGGTCCCCAATCCCGAGTCGGACGGGTGAAGTTTTCGTTAAGTTTCGATACAGCCGAGGATTCTTTTCATCGAACCCGCAGGCCATTGTCAATCGGTATTTCCAGCAGGGGCCGAAACCGCGGCTGATCCTGTCGGCAATGTGTCCCGCGTAACAGGCAGCGAAGCAGGTCACCAGTCCATTCCAAAGACGACCTGGCGAGGTTTGGCTTCGAGCAACACCGGGCCGTGACAACTGTCCAAGGTTCTGTTACGCGCGTGTCGACCACACGGTCGCCGCCAAGAGCGACGGCTCAATGGGGGGCTACGAGATTGATTCCAACCCAGCGAACGATCGCCCTTGCCTGCATGGGGATGTGCCTTGCGCTGATTGCCGTCGCCTGGCCGCAGCCCACGCGGCTGTCGCTCGACGCACTTCTGCATCCGCTCGCTTCGCAGCGCCCGGTTCCGGGTGTTCCGAACGACTACATTCTCTCCGAACCGCGCCCTGGTCCCGAACACGACATCGTCCTGCCGATTACCAGTGGCACTCGGCACATCGAGCTACACATCCTCGATCGCGGGAGCTGGAACGAGGCGGCTCATACCCCCAGCTTCGACGTGGGCTGGGAGGGCTACGGTACCAACGCGCCGGTTGAGGATTGTTATCTGGTTCGGGAGACAGTGGCGGCCTACATTCGAGCCAACGATCCCGGCGGCCTTCGGGTTGGCAACCTCGCTCGCCACGCGGAGCTGCCGACTCTTTTGGAGCGCGTGCTCGACAGTATTCGTGGGCCGCGCGGCTACGTAGCGGGCGCCTTGCTCGTCGGCATCAGCGCGACGCTCGCGGCCTTGCCTTTCGGGCCCCTCGCACTCGGAGTGTTGCTCGCTGGTCTCAGCTTCTGGATCCGCGCAACCCGCTTGGACCTGCCGTTTCACATCGATGGCGAGGTGCAGCGTCTATTCACCGGGCACCTGCCCTTGATCGAAATGCTGCGCCTTTCCGCTTTCGAAGAGCGGCATCCGCCGTTGATGTTCATCTTGCTGCACATGGTTCAAACGTTCGGTCAGTCCGAAGCGATCGTGCGTCTGCCGGCGGTCGTCGCCGGAACGCTGACAGGCCCCGCGATACTTGCCATGGCGCACTGGCTGCGAAGCGACGGACCAGGGGGTCGCCCGGTTACTTCGTCCATCGCGGCTGCGTGTGCCGCGCTGGTTGCTGTGGCATCACCGGAGCTCATTGTCCGCTCGCGCGAGGTCAGCGAGTTGGCCGTCTTCGGTCTCATTTCCGTATTGACGCTCGGTGCCGCGGTACGCGCCTGTCGCCACCCTACGCCCGTGGCCCTGCTCGTCGTTGGGATCGGTCATGCATTGTTGCTCTGGACGTACTACCTTGCCCCGTTCCTTCTCGTCGGCTTCTGGTCGACGATGTGGTGGATCGGGCGCGGCAGCCGGCGGCCAATGCTCGCGGCGGCGCTTGGGAGTGTGCTGGGTCTTCCCGGCCCGATCTTCGCGGCCTTGGCCTGGGTGCGTGATTTGCCCGGCAGGCAGGCCGCTGCCCGTTTTCCCGAGCTGATGTGGGGTGAGCAACCCCCGAGTCAAATCGCGAGCGAGATCGGCTGGATTGTACTGCACGGCTTGAGCGTTCCATTCGTGGTTCTCGTGGTCCTGCTCGCGCTGCGATCTCTGGTGCGACGAGAGTGGGGCGCGGTTGCTCCGCTCGTCGGCGCCGCTGCCGTGGCTGCCGCGATGGTCGCGCTGGTGCCCTCGGCGCGCATTCAAGCGTACTATTTTGTCTGCGTCTTGCCTCTGTTTCCGCTCGCTTTGGCGCTCTGCGAGCTACCTGCGACGGGCTTTTCGCGGATTTTCGCCGCAGTCGCAATTTCGGCGGTCACGGCGGCCACCGTTCCGCATGGGCTTACGAGGGATGCGGACCGGATCTACACAGCCAATCCCAGCGCCAGCGGCCGCCGCTATGCACGGCTGATCAACTCGCGTCCGGAATCCCACGTTGCGGTTCTTTTCCCCTGGGATTGCCGTCTCGTGGCATACAACCTAGCGCTCGAGGCGGGCATCGAGATCGATTGGCGAGATCTCCGCAAGCAGGGTGGTGAGATTACGATTGAGGGGTTGCGCCAGCGCTTCGTCGCCATGTCCGAGCGTCCAACGTACGAGGCAGCGGCCGCGCCCATGGTCGCTTCGTTCGACGCGCTGTCGCAACGCGGCGACTTCATCGCTCTTGTGCCGCTACCTTTGCATATGAAAGAGGTCGACGACTGGCTGCGGCGCTGCGCGGTGCTCGATCGCACTCCAGTCGACCGTTTGCTCCTCTGTCCTCGAGCCGGCGAGCACCGAGGCCAAAGCTGAGCCTGTTTCCTTGCTCTTTGCCTCTTTGCCGGCTTTGCACGCCAATTCACATCATCGGGTTGTTAGGGTGTTAGCTGTTAGGCTGTTAGGGGGCTGGGCCTTCGACCCTAACACCCTTCGGCGGATCGCTCGACGTCACGCATTGGCGTGCAAAGCCCGCTTTGCCCAAGGAGAGATATGCTGTCGAGTCGCATCTCGTCGCAGCGGGCATCAACACGCGAGACGCGATCTGCTACTGTGCCCGCCGTGCCTACCCCGATCGAGCAACGCTTCACCGACAGCGCGGCCGTAGCCTTGCGCGCCGCCGTCGTCGATGCCGGCGGCAACGAAGTGTTTGCCCTCGGCACCCTCGACGCCGAGGCCCGCATCGATTCCGTACGCATCGTCGCACGCGGCAACCGGCACGCCGCTCCAGCCCTCGTCCGCATCGCCCGACCCGGGGAGGTCGTCGTCCACAATCACCCGAGCGGCGTTCTCGTCCCCTCCGATGCCGACGTCGAGATCTCTTCGCTTCTCGGCAACGAAGGTGTCGGTTCGTACATCGTCGACAACCAGGTCAGCGACGTCTACGTCGTCGTCGAGCCGCATCGAGAGAAGACACGAGTTCAGCTTTCGGCCGGGCATGCGATCGCGCTGCTTGCGCCTGGAGGGACTATCGCAGACCGTCTCGAAGGCTACGAGCATCGCCCCGAGCAGCTACGAATGCTCGAAGGCGTAGTGAACGCATTCAATGATGATGCCGTACTGACCGTCGAGGCCGGCACCGGCACGGGAAAGTCCCTCGCCTATCTCTTACCGGCAATCTCCTGGTCCATCGCCAACAAGGAACGCGTCATCATCTCCACGCACACGATCAACCTCCAGGAGCAGCTCGTCCACAAAGATCTGCCGTTTCTCACCAAGCGCCCCGGCTACGATGTGGTTACGGCGCTCGTCAAAGGACGCGGAAACTACGTCTGCCAGCGCAAGGCGGCGCAGGCCAGAAGTCAGGGCGCGATGTTGGTCGAAGACGATCTACAGCGCGAGCTCGGTGAGGTCCTGGCCTGGGCGGCGAAGAGCAGCGACGGCAGCCTCAGTGATCTGCCGGCACGACCGCGCCCTGAAGTGTGGGAACAGGTTGTTTCGGAGAACGACAACTGCTTGCGGGCCCGCTGCCCTCATTACTCGACATGCTTCTTCTACAGCGCGCGGCGCGCCGCCGCGAAGGCCGACATCGTCGTCGTCAACCACCACCTCCTCATGGCCGACTTGGCGCTGCGTCAGGAAACCGAGAGCTACACGCAAAACGCAGTCCTGCCGCCGGCGCAGCGCGTTGTCATAGACGAGGCGCATCACCTCGAGGATGTCGCGACGAACTACTTTGGCGCTCGCCTCAGCTGGTTCGCCCTCGAGCGCACCTTCGGCCGGCTGCAGAGTTTACGCGACGTCGGCAAGGGGGTGCTGCCGGCGATGCTCGTTGCGCTCGATTCGCTCGACTCGTCCCCGGACCGTGAGCCCGCACGAGGCGCGGCGCGCTGGATTGAAGAGCGCCTGCAGCCTCAACGCCAGAGCCTGGCAGTCGACGGTGAACAGTGCTTCAGTGAGCTGCTCACGGCGTTCGAACGTGCTCTCGAGGAGCAGGGCCCATCTGCCGGTGAAAAGAGAGAAGCCGGCGGAACCGACTCCCGACCGGACCGGAAGTTCCGCGTATTGCCGGAAACGCGCGAGACGCCCTTTTGGCGCGAGGTTGACAAGCGCCTGTCGGCGTTCGCCGAGGCGCTCATGGCCTACGCGAAGGATTTCGAACACGTATTCGAGCGTCTCGAAGGCATCGACGACGAGGGCGCGCGACAAGTCGTGTTCCTGGCTACCGAGCTGCGTGCCATGCAATTGCGCATCGACGGCTTTGCCGCCGGCGTACACGCTTTCCTTGGCGATGACGAGGCGAGCTGCCGATGGATCGAGACACGCAACCGGCCTCGGACCGGCAAGTCCCTGGCGTTTTGCAGCGCTCCGATCTCGGTTGCTTCGATGCTGTGCAAATCCCTGTTCGATCGCTTCCACACGGCTGTTCTGACTTCGGCGACGTTGGCGGTCGGACGGCGTTTCGATTACCTGCACGACAAGGTCGGCCTCAACCACCTGAAGATTCCCGAACGAGTCAGCACGTTGTTGATCGACTCGCCCTTCGACTTCGCGCGACAAGCCCTGCTGGCGATTCCCGACGACATTCCTGAACCGACACAGTCGGGTTACGAGGAGGCGACACACGGCGCCATTCGTCGGCTCGTCGAGATCGCCGGCGGCGGTGCATTCGTCCTCTTCACTGCCTACGGCGCCCTCAACCGGGCGGTCGACGTCGTCGGGCCGTCCCTGCGAGCCGCCGGCTTGACCGTCTTGCAGCAAGGCCAGATGAATCGCCAGGTCCTCCTGCAGCGCTTCGCCAAGGACGGGCGCGCCGTGCTGTTCGCCACCGACAGTTTCTGGGAAGGTGTCGACGTAAAGGGCTCCGCTCTCCGTTGCGTCGTCATCGCGCGGCTGCCGTTTCGAGTCCCGACCGAACCGATCGAACAAGCACGCGTCGACGCCATCACGGCCCGCGGCGGCAACGCCTTCGACGAACACGCCATCCCGCAAGCGGTCATCAAGTTGAAACAGGGCTTCGGCCGCTTGATCCGGACACGTTCAGACTACGGCGCCGTCGTCGTGCTCGACAGCCGCGTCGTGCGCAAGCGCTACGGAGCCGTCTTTCTCGATTCACTGCCGCCGGCCACCCGTTACGTCGCCAACAGCGCCTGCATCTACGAGCGCCTGACACAGTTCTTTGCCGGGCAAGGAGCGCGCAATGCGGCCGGGCGGTGAGTCCCTCTGTGATTTACCTTCCAAGGTCGACCACCTTCGATCCCTATCCGCGCGCGTATTGCTTTCCGCCATCCTCATTCTCACCGTCGCGGTCAACGTCGTCGAAGCGCAAAGCGAGACCACACCGCCGGCTGCTGTGAAGGACTCCGACCACGTCGAACGCATCGTCGTCACTGCGACGCGCACCGAGCAGTCGCTCGCCGAAGTCCCGGCTGCAATCAGCGTCGTCGACAGCGACGACATCCAGGACGCGCGCGCCACCCTCAGCCTTGCCGAGTCGCTCAACCGCGTTCCCGGTGTTTTCATTCAGGACAGCGGCAACTTCGCCCAGGACGTGCGGCTGCAGATTCGCGGTTTCGGAACCCGCGCCGCGTTCGGCATCCGCGAGGTGCGTGTCCTGGTCGATGGGCTGCCGGAGACTCAGGCCGACGGCCAGACGCAGCTCGATTCGGTCGATCTAGGGTCAATCGATCGGATCGAAGTTCTGCGTGAGCCGGCGGCGTCACTTTACGGCAACGCCTCCGGCGGGGTCATTCAATTGTTCACCGAGGACGGTCCGGCGGAACCCTGGGCTGACGTTCGTCTGACCGGTGGATCGTTCGGCTTCGGCAAGCTGCAAGTGAAAGGCGGCGGCCAGACGGGAAAGGCCGACGTGTTTGTCTATGGCTCGAGTTTTCGTCTCGGCGGATATCGCGACCAGAGCGAAGCGATCGCGACGATCGCGACAACCAAGGTGCGATATCATTTGCTCGAAACGACGACGCTCACCACTCTGCTCAACGCCGTCGACGCGCCACGTGCTGACGATCCCGGCGCATTGACGCGCGCTCAGGTCAAGCAAGACCCCACGCAGGCACGTGCCGCCAACGTGACGTTCGACGCTGGCGAGGAGGTGCAGCAGGCGCGCGTCGGCTTCGTCCTCGACCACATCGACGGTCCGCACGACTTGTCCGCCTACACGTACGTTCTCTACCGCGATTTCGAGAATCGGCTGGCGTTCGCCAATCAAGGCATCGTCGGTTTCGAGAGGTGGAGCCCCGGCGCCGGGTTGCAATACACCTTCGATGCTCCGATCTTCGGCGTGCCGCAGGCGCTGACCTTGGGTGTCGACGTCCAGCATCAAGACGACCACCGTCGCAGGCACGACAACGACGGCGGCCGCCAGGGTGACCTGCGCGTGAAACAACGCGAACGGGTCACGAGCGTCGGGCCCTATCTGCGCGAGGCGATCTACATCACGGACGATCTCGAGATCAGTGGCGGTGTGCGTTACGACAGCGTCGATTTCGATGTCGATGTGGACTTTGACGATACCGGGTTCTCGACCGGCAGCGATTCGCGCACGATGGACGAATGGAGTCCGGCGGGAGGCATTCGCTATTCGCCGGTGACGTGGTTGATGCTGTTCGGCAAGATCGGCACGTCGTTCCAGACGCCGACGACGACGGAGCTTGCCAATCCGCGCGGCGGCGGCCTCGATCCCGGAGTCGATCCGCAGACGGCGACCAGCTACGAAGCGGGTACGCGGTTGACGTGGGGACCGGTCAGCGGTGGAGCGGCGGCATTCCTGGTCGACGTCGACGACGAGTTGATTCCGTTCGAGGATGACGTCTCGGGGCGGACGGCGTTTCGCAACGCTGGTAGCTCGCGCCGCTATGGGGTGGAGATCGATTGGCAGGGTGAGTTGCTCGAAGGGCTGCGATGGACCGGCGCGGCGACGTGGATCGACGCCGAGTTTCGCGACTACGAGGTCGCGGGGCAGAAGTACGACGGCAACGAAGAGCCCGGAATTCCAGGCTGGCAGGTGTATCAAGAGGTCGCGTACCGCCATGACAGCGGCCTGTTCGCCGCGCTCGAAGCGTTCCTGGTGGACGACTATTTCGTCGACGACGGCAACACGGCGCACACTCGGAGTTACGAGTTGCTGAATCTGCGTGCAGGCTTCGATTGGCAGGTCGGCCGTTGGAGCCTCTCGCCGTTCGTCGGGTTGAACAATCTACTCGACGAAACCTACGACGGTACGGTCCGGCTCAATGCGGTGGGCGAGCGCTATTTCGAGCCGGCGCCGGACTTCAGCGTCTTCGGCGGCGTCAGCGTCAACGTCGCGCTCTGAAGCCCCGTCCCCTGCACCCGGAACACCGGACCCGGCTCTCAGTTGACGAAATCGAGCGGATCGATGCCGTAGCGTTTGATCAACCGGGCGAGGTTGCTGCGGGACATGCCGAGGAGGCGCGCGGCGGCGGCTTGATTTCCGGAAGTTGCGTGGAGGGCTTCGCGAACGCGGCGAAGTTTTTCCTCGCGCATGGCGTCGCCGAGTGTGGCGGGGAGGGGTTCGTCGTTGCCGCCGAGATCGGACAGGTGTTCGGGTTCGAGGACGCGCGAGGTGCAGAGAAGGACGGCGCGTTCGATGACGTGTTGCAGCTCGCGGATGTTCCCTGGCCAGCTGTAGGCGGAGAGGACGTTGACGGCGTCGGGACTGATTCCTTCGATGCTCTTTTGGTAGCGAGTGGCGGCGCGATCGAGGAAGAAGCTGGCGAGCATGTTGACGTCGCCGATGCGTTCGCGCAGGGAGGGCAGATACACGGGCACGGTTGCGAGGCGGAAGTAGAGGTCTTCGCGAAAGCGTCCGCGGCGGATTTCCTCTTGCAGGTCGCGGTTGGTGGCGGAGAGGATGCGGACATCGATGGAGCGTACTTTGTGGCTGCCGAGGCGTTGGACTTCGCGTTCCTGGAGGACGCGAAGGAGTTTGGTTTGGACGTTGATGGGCAGATCGGCGACTTCATCGAGGAAGATCGTGCCGCCGTTGGCCATTTCGAACTTGCCCGGATAGGTATCGACGGCGCCGGTATAGGCGCCGCGTTCGTGGCCGAACAGCTCGCTTTCGGCGATGTCGACGGGGATGGCGGGGCAGTTGACGCTGATGAGTGGGCCTTTCGCGCGCGGGCTGAGGTCGTGGATGGCGCGGGCGATGAGCTCTTTGCCGGTGCCGGTTTCGCCGACGATGAGGACGGTTGCTTCGGTGGGGGCAATGCGGGCGACGTAGTCGAGGGTATCGCGCAACGCGGTGCTGGCGCCGATGATTTCGCTGAACTGGGAGTGGGTGCGGACTTCCGCGCGCAGCGAGGTGTTTTCCGCTTCGACGCGTTTGCGCAGCGCTTCGATCCTGCCTTTCTGCTGTTCGATCTTGGCAAGGTACTCGCCGTTCTTCAGCGCCACCGAAAGCTGCGCCGCCACCATCGACAGAAGAGTCTGGTCCGAATCATCAATCGCGGCTCCAGACTTCTTAGGACCGAGGGTGATAAACGCTGCAATCTTTCGGTCTCCGGCGACTGGAACCCAAGTCTCCCAAGGAAATCGCGCCGCTCCTGCTTTCGTCGGCGATTTTCGACCACGAACGTCGTCCTTGCGGAGAAGGTGGGCAACCCGGTCGCTTTCAGTGCCGGATGTTTCCACCAGTTGAAATGCACTCCGTTGGTCGTCTGCCAAATAAAGACCAGCACAAGTGACGCCCAGGCTCTCGACCAGCATGGAGACGAGTTGCTTGGCCAACTCTTCCTGCTTCCCTAGCCGCACGAGCTGCTTGCTGAACCGGCGAAGAGCTTCGCGTGCAGTGTGTCGCTCGGGAAACAGCGAACTCTCCACACCCGCTTCGAGGTACAGCCTGAATGCCGGCAACAACACCAAGCCTGCGCTCATCACGATAAGCACGGAGGCGGTAAAGGCAGAGGCAGCAAGTCCTAACGGCAGCGTCCAAAGGGCAATCACCCCTGTAACCAGGGGTATCATGCCGGCGACAATCGCCATGCATCTCGCCGTTCCCTTCACTAGGACGAACTTGGGGTCCAGCAAGCGGTGGGTAGTTGCAGCATAAGTAAGAATCGCCATAAGAGCGACGGTTCCCAAGCTCCCTAGCGGGAGAATCGGAACGCCGTAGTTGACAAGAAAGTTCGTTGTTCCGAGTGGCAGAGCAACAGCTGCGCCCATCAACCAATACTTTGCACGGAGGACGGCTAGAGGCTCCTCATCCTCGCGCACAGTAGTGGCGCATAGACTGCATCCGATTAGGGTTGCGACAATCATGAACGCGATGTGAATCGGCAGTAGCGGCCCCGGGTTGCCGATCGCACCCCATGCGAAGGTCTGAAACCCGTCAAATACCAGTCGTTGGGTTTGTAGCAGACACAGGACGGCTCCAAGTCCGTATGCACCTACTAGAGTCCTCTGGGATCCTACCTTCCCCGAGAAGGTGTAAGCCGTGTGCAAGATCGTCGCGGGTAAAAGGAGTAGAAAGAGAGCCAACAGCTCGATTACAAGCGAATGGGACGCGCGAAAGCCAGGCAGGCATTCGAGGCCTAGAGCGGCATTCCATGCACCCAAACAGAGCGCGAAGAAACCACACGAACGCGCGACGGAACGGTTGTCGGCGAATGTTAGTACCGCAGACATCGCGGCCAGATAAACGATTGCAGCTACAAATGAGACGCTAGCGAATAGTGTAGGAAGTAGTGTCAAGGTGGCTGACTATCGTAACATGATCACCTCAGAGTCAAGGGAGGTTCGTCCGCCGCCCGTGGTCTAATAGCGCGCCGTTTCTGGGCGGCCGGCCGAACTCCCTTTCCAAGCGGACGACAACTTCGATGGGAACCGAGGAAGATTGGCGGATCATTGCGGGGCTGAAGCACAACCCAGCGGACGTGAGACTAGTGGCTTTGCGGACCTTGGATGGAACCCCAAGCACGGGACGTATCGGTCGTTCCGTTTGCTTCTTGACGATCACCGTTGTCTGAGTCTAGTCGTTGAGGCTGGGTGGCACTGGTAGGCAGATCTACGAAAAAAGTAGCTCCGTGGCCCTTTTCGCTTTCTACTTCAATCACTCCCCCGTGTTCTGAAACAATGCGTTGTGTAATCGCCAGGCCAAGACCGGTCCCCTTGACCTTAGTCGTGTAGAACGGGTTGAAAATGTTCTCCAACTGATCGGCGGCAATTCCGCATCCGGTATCTCGAACCTCCAGACGACCAAACTCGCTGCCCTGACGTCGAACGCCCCGGGTTGCAATTGTGACAAGTCCGCCGTGTGTTGTTGCTTGAATCGCATTGAACACCAAGTTGATAAGGACCTGCTTCATCTGCTCGCCGTCGCCGTACACCAAAGGGGTATCCGTGCCACGCACGCACTCCAGTCGGACTTTTTGCTTCTTGGCCTCCGGTGAGATCAGAATCTCCACTCTCTCTACCAGCGTGTTCAGATCCACCGGCCCGTAGGAAGGGGTTGGTGACCGAGCAAACGATAGGAGCTCGTTGATCAGGTGCGAGATTCTCTTTACTTCGTTTGCCGTCATGCCGAGGAACTCGGTCATGAATTCTTCATCTTGAATACGTTGCGGTGCGAGTTGGAAGAACGTCTGAATCGACACGAGGGGATTCCTGATCTCGTGGGCAATGCCTGCCGCTAGTGTTCCGAGGGCGGACGAACGATCCGCTCGTCGAATGATATCCTGCGATTTCTTTAGTTCGTCATAGAGCCGCGCATTCGCGAGCGCGACAGACGCTTCGCCTGCAAGGGTTTCAAGTAGTTCCAGGTCCTCTGCAAAGAACGCTTCCAGTTTTGGCTTGCGGCCGAGCGCGATGAAACCGATCACTTGCTCTCCGCCCCTGAGTGGAATGCACACTTCCCATCCGTTCGGATCGAGTGCATTCTCAATTGCATGGTGATCCTCGGTGTTGGAGCCGGCACGTAATTCATCCCTCAACATCGCGCCTCGATGCCTTCGGAAACATGAGATCAGTGATTCATCGCGTCGAAATGTTGTGACGGAAGCGGGAACGCCAACTGCATGACGGATCGAAAAGACCCGGCAGTCGTCATCGCCGAGCGCAACTGCTACGCGGTCCAGACCTAGGCTATCCTTCAGTGTCCCGGCGAGTTCCCTGAGCAGCCGCTGCTGTTCAAGGATCTTAACGATGTTGCGAGTAAACTCGACTATGACCGCGCGGTACTCACGTTTTTCCCGAATCCAAGAGCGTTCAATCCGAGGCTCGATACGTTGCCTCAGAAGGGGGAACAGGGTGGCCACTGCTATCAATATGGTCAACAACGCGAACGAGAAATCTGGGTGAATGGAGCTGAATGATACCTTTTGGAGCCAAATGGTACCAAGGAAGACCGGCAAGATGAGCACGAACGAGGCGACCGCATAGGACATTCCCTTGGTCACGACCAATTGAATGTCCATCATGCGATGTCTCACGATTGCGTACGCTACGACACCTGTCCAGGCGACATTCGCTAGATTGCCTAGCGGGTAGAAAGATACTCCATATGCGGGGAATAGGTTGGTTAGTCCCAGTGGCAACGCCAATCCTGCCCCGAGCAGCCAAAACTTCAACTGCAGCCGCGTTCTTGGCTCTGTCGAAGTCGCGTAGTCCCAGAGTAGCGTGTAAATCGCCACGCCAAAGTTGCTGACAAGGTATACTGTGAACAGGCCGTAGAGCGGTCCCCCGACTGAGTAGTAGCCCCACGGGTACAGGCGCAGATCCGAGACAATCAGGTCCGAAAAGTTCAAGATCGTCAGAAGACCTGCACACACGTAGTCAAACGCTATCAGCTTGTTCCAGATTGGAGCCCTTTGAGCGCCGAGAGAAAAAAGCAAATGAACTATGGATGGGCCAAGGAAGATCGAACCTATCCGTAGGATCCGAGCTACCCTGAATGCGAGCTGCTTGTCTTCAACCCAGTACAGAACGAAGAAATGCAGATTCCAGAGAAGCAGGATGAACGCCAGGAAGAGGAAGACTCTGCTTAGGCGCGATGGTGGAGTTTTCCAGAAGACGAAACAGCCAAGCGAGATACTGGCAACCGCTGCAAAGAGAGGAATTAGAAAGTGATAGCTCATCAAACGTCAGCGTACGCATCCATCGGGACATCTGAGAGGAGGAACCGAGCTATTGGGTCATGCTGAGCTTTATGGTGCTCAGACAGGTTGAGGAGATCGAGGTGCATCACATAGACCTGACCCCAAATGGGATGCGTGAACGCGAGATGCTTTACCTCCCGAAAAAAACCACGCTCATAGAAACGTCTCAGGGCTGTTATGTGCGTTCTCATGACGAAATCGGTAATGCCGCGTCTTCGAGCGAAGAGAAACGCAAGCTTTAACATGCCCAATGGAAGAAGGGCTCGACTCTGAATGCGTCGCTCGGCAGATCGAATCCAGAGTCCTCCAATCTGCGTAATGACGCGATTCGGTCCCGCGATTGTGTCTAGGGCCACAAACTTTTCGATTTCAAAGGGTCGACAATTTGGGTCAAGAATACGGGTCGCGGCGAGGATCTCACCGTTCTTGTCCATGGCAATCAGTTGATACGCGGTAGTGTCAAAGTCATCCACACCGTGGTGGCCTAGTTCCTTCTCGTAGATCTCACCGCGCATCATGATCGCCTGGTCTCGCTCGGAACCGGAGGCGAGCTTGAACCGTATGTCCGAGAAGAGCGACATCGTCTCATCATTCTCCACGAATGAACTGGGTCAAGCAAATTGCCAGTAGGGCCAACCGACTATGGCGAGCATTCGGAAGGAGGCGGTTTTCACCGCAAGCAGCGCCAAGATACTCCGCGATGACGACCGAACTGAGTTGCTTCTACTGAAGGCCACTAGGCACATGTGGTCTGCAGTGTGCTCTCTTCGTCTTTATTCGGCATCTTGTTTGACCGAGCAGCAAACCGCGGTTAAAAGAAACCGCTCGCCTGTGGCGATGTAATGAACGCGACCTACGTGGGTTGAATTTGCAGCGGCTAAGGGTAGCGGGGAGAAGGATAGTCGTATGTCCGGTTCTGCAAACGCGCAGCAAGTACGCGATACCCTACGTCGGTTCATCAGCGAGATTGGGAAGATTCCCGAAGAGCGGATTGTAGAACGGGCGACGATCGACGGCGAGTTGCAACTGCAATCATTGTCCTTTGTCGAATTGCAAGTTGCGATTGAGGAACTGTACGACATCCAAATCGATCCGATCGCAGTAGTCGAGTTGAACGAATTCGGTGCCATCGCCGACTACATTTATACGTTAGTCGGGAGTCGAGACTGATGAGCCTTTTCACACCGGATCATCAGAGATTTAGGTCGAAGGTTCAGGAGTTCATCGAGACCCGCTTCACCCCCCATGCGGAAGAGTGGGAGCGGGCCGGTTCGTTTCCTCGGTCCGTCTTTTCGGATTTCGGTAAGGAGGGTCTTCTCGGGCTGACGCATGACCGCAAGTACGGTGGCGCGGGGTTGGACTTCGGGTACAACGTCGTCCTCGCCGAAGAGCTGCCACGCTCGAAAATGATGGGGATGGCGCTCAGCATCATCGCTCAAACCAACATCTTTCCCCCTTTGTTGGCGACGCTCGGCAGCGAAGAACAGAAGGAACAGTTCCTCGCTCCGGCGATCCGCGGCGAGAAAATCGGCTGCGTCGCCTCCACCGAGCCAACCGGCGGATCCGATATCGTCCGCTCGGTCCAATGCAAAGCAGAAGACGACGGCGACTTCTGGGTCATCACCGGTGAGAAGAAGTTCATCACCAACGCTCCAATCGCCGACTTCCTCATCGTCCTCGTCCGCACTCGGCCGGAACATACCATTCACAGCCTGAGCCTGGTCATCGTACCAACCGACACCCCCGGGTTCAGAGTCAAAGAAACTCTGCGTAAGCTCGGAATGCATACCTCGCCGACCGGCTGGGTCGAGTTCGATCATTGCCGCGTACCGAAGAGCTTGACCATCGGCAAACCCCACCTCGGCTATCACTACGTCGCCCGCAACATCCTCGAAGAGCGCCTCGTCGGAGGCGCCAGCGCCGTGTCGCTGGCGCAGATCGTTCTGACCGAGACCATCGGCTATCTGCAGGGCCGCACCGCCTTCGATCGCCGGCTCGCCGACCTTCAGGCCATCCGCCACCGGGTCGCCGAAATGGCCGCCGAAATCGAAGCCGCCAAACGCTTCGTCTACTCCGTCGCCGAGAGCTACCGCGACGGCAAAATCGAAGCGAAGGAAATCTGCATGATCAAGTTCCAGGTCTTCGAAATGGTGCAGCGGGTCGTCGAACGCTGCCTGCAACTCCAAGGTGGCTACGGATTCCTCGAAGACAACTGGATGACGCGCGCGTTCCGCGATGCACGCGTTCTAAGCGTCGGCGGCGGCGCTTCCGAACTGATGAAGGATCTGGTCGCCGGATATCTCCGGCTCTGAAGCGACACGCAGGCGATCGACCTGACGACTGCAGCGCGCGGAAGGCGAATTCCGCCGTCAAACCGGTCCGACAAAGAAGCGCAGCGAACGGGCGGCTAGACCGATGACCGGTTCCCAATAGATGCCGAAAACGATGGTGGCCACACTGAGGCCGTAGAGCAGCGCGCCATTGTGCCACGACACCGACAACGGCGCTTCGTTACCTTGCGGCTGGTCGAGGAACATCGTGCGGATGATGCGGAAATAGTAAAAAGCCGAGACGAGGCTGTTGAGCACACCGACGGTGGCGAGGAAGTAGAACTGCTGCTTCACCACCGCGGCGAACAGATAGAGCTTGCCGATGAAACCCACCATCGGCGGCAGACCGATCAGCGAGACCAGGAAAACTGTCATTGCCACCGCCGGCGCAACGCCGCCGCGCCATGCCAGGCCACGGAACGTGTCGATGTCTTCGCTGCCGGTTTGATTCGCCACGATCATCACCGCCAGGAAGGCGCCGATGTTCATCAGGTAGTAGGCGACGATGTAGAACATCATCGCCACCAGCCCCTCGTTGTTGAGGACGACGAAGGCCATGAGCATGTACCCGGCGTGCGCGATGCTGGAGTAGGCAAGCAACCGCTTCAAGTTGCGCTGCGACAAGGCGGTGAAGTTGCCGAGCGTCATGGTGACCATCGACAACACCAACACGACTTGTGGCCAGTCGACTCCCGCAATGAATTCCCAGTTGCCGCCGCCAGCCGGCTGCGACAGCGCCGGGTAGAAAATGCGGATCCACAAGGCGAAGCCACCTGCTTTGGACCCCACCGACAAGAACGCGGTGATCGGCAGCGGCGCTCCCTGGTAGACGTCGGGGGCCCACATGTGGAACGGCACCGCCGCAATCTTGTAGCCCAACCCCGCCAACGTCAGCACGATGCCGATCAGCAAGGCCAGCTTGTTCGGCTCACCCTGCCGTAGCGCTTCGTTGATGCCGGCAAAGTCCATCGTCCCGGCCAGCCCGAAGATCCAGCTCATGCCGTAGATCATCGCCCCGGAAGCAACGCCGCCGTAGATCAAATACTTCAGCGCCGCCTCTCCCGAACGGCGGTTGTGACGCAGATAGCCGGTGAGCACGTACGACGTGATGCTGACGAACTCGAGCGACAAGTACGCCATCAACAAGTTCGCCGCCGATGCCATGAAGAACGTCCCGAGCACACTGGAGAGCAGCAGGCCGTAGTACTCGCCGCGGTTCATACCGCGCACTTCGACCGAGCCTAGCGACATCCAGATCGCGGCCAGCGCCGACAGCCCGAAGACCATCTTGAAGAACACGGCGAACGGATCGTGTACGATCATGCGGCTGAACAACCAGCCCGGCTGGTTGCCGTTGACCATCGCCAGGCCGAAAAGCGCCAACGCCGTGCCCGCCAGCGCGATCTCGCCGAGACGGTCCTTGTCGTCGACGAACAGATCCGCAAGCAACACCGTGATGATCGTTCCCACCAGGATCAGCTCCGGCAAGATGTAGCCGAGGCTATCGAAGTTACCCAGATCCATTTGCGCTCCGGTGACGCCAGCGGTCCGTCTACAAACCCTTCAGCAGCTCGCCCAGCGAGACGGTAATGAGATCGATGGCGAGCTTCGGGTAGACGCCGAGGACGACGACGATCACCGTCAACGGCGCCAGAGTGAAAAGCTCCATACGGCTGATGTCCGGCAATTGGATGTACTTCTCATTCGCCTTTCCGAGGAACACCCGCTGCATTGTCCACAGCATGTAGCCGGCAGTCAGGATGACCGCGCTGGCGCCGATAGCCGTCAAGCCGGGATACTTCTCCCACGCGCCGAGCAACACCAGCACCTCGGAGATGAACGCCGAGAAGCCGGGAAGGCCGAGGGCGGCGAAGAACGCGACCGCGGTGACCCCGGTATACATCGGCATGATCGATGCCAGGCCGCCGAAGCCGTTGATCTCACGGTGATGGGCGCGATCGTAGATGACGCCGACGAGCAAGAAGAGCATCGCCGTCACAGTGCCGTGGTTGAACATCTGCAGGACCGCGCCATCGATGCCTTGCTGGGTGAACGACGCCATGCCGAGCATGACGTACCCCATGTGGCTGATGCTCGAGTACGCAACCAGCTTCTTCAGGTCTGTCTGCGCCATCGCGCAAAGTGCGCCGTAGACGATGTTGAACGCGCCCAGAGCGCCGAGCAGGTAGTACGCCATCTCGCTGGTGGCGTTCGGCAGCATGGCGTAGTTGATGCGCAGGATGCCGTAGGTCCCCATCTTCAACAACACACCCGCAAGGATGACCGAGATCGCCGTCGGCGCTTCGACGTGCGCGTCGGGCAGCCAGGTGTGGAACGGGAACGCCGGGATCTTGATGGCGAAGCCGATGAACAGCGCTACCCAGACAATGCGCTGGAAGGCGACGCTGTAGACGCCCTGGCTGCCGTAGGCGATCAGCTGCGTCATGTCGAAGGTGTGCATGTTCGGATCGGGGTGAATGAAGTACAGCGCCAGCATGGCGAGGAGCATCAGTACGCTGCCGGCCATGGTGTAAAGGAAGAACTTGATGGCCGCGTACTCACGCCGCGGCCCGCCCCAGATGCCGATGAGAAAGTACATCGGCAACAGCATCAGCTCCCAGAAGATGTAGAAGAGGACGAAGTCGAGGGCGACGAACACACCCATCATGGCGGCGTCGAGCAACAGGAAGAGAGCGAAGTAGCCTTTCACCGCCTTCTCGATTCCCCACGATGCAAAGATACAGAGGAACGACAGCAGCGCCGTCAGCAGCACCATGGTGATGCTGATGCCATCGACGCCGACGAAGTAATGAACCTTGAAGCTCGGGATCCACGAGTACTTTTCGACGAACTGGAAGCCTGCCTGCGTCCGATCGAAGACGACAAACAGCCATCCGGCGAGCAGCAGCGGCGGCACGGTGAACGCGGCCGCGACTTGCTTGATCAGCTTCGGCTGCGAGCTCGGGACGCACAGCACCGCCAGCATGCCTGCGAGCGGGAAGAAGATCAGATACGTGAGCAAGTGATCCATAAACTGTTCCTCGATTCGATGATCAGACCAACCGCACCATCATCACCAGCACGGCGCCGGCAACGACCGCGTAGAGATAGCCGTTGATGCTACCGGTCTGCAGGTGACGGAATCGCGTGCCGATATCCAACGTCGCGTCGGCAATGCGGTTGACGATGCCGTCGATGATGTAGCTGTCGAACAATCCGTTGATCCACGACACGAAGCGCGTGACGTAGGCGGTGCCGTCGACGATGAAATCGATGATGTAGCGATCGAAACCGGCGCAAACTCGCGTGACGAGCAGAAGCCCGTTGACCACGACCGCCTGATAGAGCTCGTCGACGTAGTACTTGTTGTAAACCCAGCGGTACGGCACGCCGCCGCCGAGATCGGCGAAGACATCGGCCGACAGCGACTTCTTGATATACATCAGATACGCCAAGCCGATGCTTCCCAGCACGGTCGCAAAGGTGAGCGCCATCAGCACGTACTCCATCGGGTCGACGTGGTGGTGCGCCGACGCGGCGTGGGCGTCGTGCCCAGCACTGAACACCGGAGCGAGGAACTGCGCGAAACGATCCGATCCACCGAGCGCGTGCGGTACGCCGAGATAGCCGCCGATCAGCGCGAGAGCCGCAAGGATGATGAGCGGATAGGTCATGACCGGCGGCGACTCGTGCAGGTGTTCCTGCGTGTGGTGGTCGGCGCGACACTCGCCTTCGAAAGTCATGAAGACCTGGCGGAACATGTAGAAGGCGGTCATCGCCGCGCCGGCGTACCCGAGCAACCACAGCCCGAAGCTGCCGTGCTCACTCGACCAGGCGCTCCACAGAATACCGTCCTTCGAGAAGAAGCCCGATGTTCCGGGAATACCGGCGATGGCCAGTGTCGAGATCAGAAACGTCCAGTACGTGTACGGCATCCACTTCTTCAAGCCGCCCATCTTGCGCATGTCCTGCTCGCCCCCCATGGCGTGGATTACGCTCCCCGACCCGAGGAAGAGGCAGGCTTTGAAGAAGGCGTGGGTCATTAGATGGAAGATCCCGTAGGCGTACGCGCCGACCCCCATTGCGAGCACCATGTAGCCGAGCTGGCTGACAGTGGAATAGGCGAGGACTCTTTTGATGTCGTTTTGCGCCAGGCCGATCGTCGCCGCGAACAACGCCGTCAGACCGCCGATCCAAGCGACGATGCTGAGAGCGTCGGCCGACATGCTGAAGAGAAAGTTAGTGCGGCCGATCATATAGACGCCGGCGGTTACCATGGTAGCGGCGTGGATCAGAGCGCTGACCGGAGTCGGTCCGGCCATGGCGTCCGGCAACCAGACGTAGAGAGGAATCTGCGCCGACTTTCCGGTGGCGCCGACGAACAGCATCACGCACGCCACGGTGGCGACGCTGAAATCGAGGAACGTTTTTCCTTCGATCAGATTGGTGTGCGCCGCAAGGTCGCGGAAGGTGACCGTCGGATGGTCGGCGCCCGCCATCGTCCAAAAGATCAAAAAGACGCCGAGCGCGAAGCCGAAGTCGCCGATGCGGTTGACGATGAAGGCTTTGCTGCCGGCGGTGGCATTCTCGTACGTCTGGTACCAGAAACCGATCAGCGCGTACGAGCACAGTCCGACGCCCTCCCAGCCGACGAACATCAGGAGGAAGTTGTCGGCCAACACGAGCACCAGCATCGAGAAGGTGAACAGGTTCAGCAGTGCGAAGAAGCGCCAGTACGACTTCTCATCGTGCATGTAGCCGGTCGAGTAAATGTGTATCAGGCCACCGACACCGGTGACGATCAGAATCATGACCGCCGATAACGGATCGACCACGAACGCGGCGCCGGCGTTGAGGTTGCCGGAGTCGATCCAGGTCCACATGTGGTCGAGCAGCATCCGCTTGTCGGGATCGAGACCGAGGACCTGGAAGAAGGCGTAGACCGAAATGCAGAACGCCAGCAGGACCGGCGTCACGGCGATCGCGTTGATCGCCTGCTTGCCCCAGTTCTTCTGAATCAGCGCACCGGGAATTCCGTTGAGCGCCGCACCGATCAGGGGCAACAGCGGGATCCAGCGCAAATAGGTGACTTCTGTAAGCTCGTGCATCTCCGAATTCTCTCGATTGCAGGCGACCCGGCCTTACCGGTGCGGATGCACCGACGCGCCGAGACGCAGGCGCCTCATCCCCGCAGCGTCTCTGTCGCCTCCACGTCGATCGTGTGGAACGTCTGGTAAATTCCCAGGACGATGGCGAGGCCGATGACCGCCTCCGCCGCCGCCAACATGATGACGAACAGCGCAAAGATCTGTCCGTCGTAAGTTCCCGCACTGTAGCGCGCGAACGCCAGGTAGTTGATGTTCGCCGAGTTCAGGATGAGCTCGACACCCATCAGGATGCCGATGGCGTTGCGCCGTGTCAGCACACAGTACAGCCCGAGGACGAAGACGATCAGGCTGACGATCAGAAAGCCGTTCAACCCGATCATATGTCCTTCAGCTCCTTCCTCGACAGGAAGGCCGCGCCGATCAGCGCCGCCAGCAACACCACCGAGGCGAGCTCGAACGGCAAGAGATAGTGCGTCAGGAACAGGTCGCCGATCTGCGCCGTCGTCGGTGTTGCCGGTGCGACTTCGACCTGATGCCAACCGCCGCGCCGCACCGCCGTAGTCATCAGAACGCCGATGACGATCGCAATCCCCAGCGCCGGCAGTCGTCCCACCGAACGGTTCGATATGCTCACATCGGCGATCCGATGCGTCAGCATCACGGCAAACAAGATGAGGATCAGAATGCCGCCGACGTAGATCAGGACCTGAACGACAGCGACGAAGTCCGCGGCAAGAAACACGTACAGCGCCGCGACGCTCATGAAGGTGCCCATGAGCGAAAAGGCGGAGTAGACGATGTTGCGAGAGAAGGCGACGCCCATGGCGGTGATGACGGTGAAAGCGGCGACGCCGAGGAAGAGGACGTCCGGTAGAGTCAGGGCGCTCATTCGGCCTCCTCTTCTGCGCCCAGAGGCTTGCCGTCCGGTGTCGCAAACTCTTCGAGGTAGCGCAGGCCGCGTTCGAGCTGCGGTGCGATCTCCGGATCGGTCTCGGGGCCCTTCTTCGGCTTGTACGCCAGCACCGGTTCCTTGATGAATCGCCGCATCAAGCTTTCGAGTGAGAAGTCGGAGCCTTCGAACTCCGGCGTGTGATGGATCGAACCGGTCGGGCAGGGCTCGCTGCAAAGACCGCAGTACATGCACTTCGACATGTCGATGTCGAAACGCGTCATCACCATCCCGCCGGCGGCTTTGTCTTTCTTCACGTCGATGACGATGCAGTCGATCGGACAAGCGCGTTCGCACGCCAGGCACCCCGTGCAAATGTCGAGATCGACTTCGAGCATGCCGCGGTAGCGGAAGGGCAGGGAGTCCTGCACCCGCATCGGCATCCGATCGGGGTACTGCACGGTCGACGGCTTACGCACGAAGTGCGAGAAGGTCACCGCCATCCCTTCGAAGATCGTCGTGCACGTATCGACGATGTTCTGAACGTAACTGTTCTGCCTCACAGGTCCCTCTTCAGCTCAACGGACTCAGGTAAAGCTCGCCGCGCTCACGAATCCGCGCTCGCCGCAAGTGAAATGCCACACGCCGGAAAAACTGCACGACGATCGCCGTCCCCAGCAAGAACATGACGATTTCGACGAAGCGGTTGCCTTGCGGCCAGACGAGCATCCACATCGCCGTGAGCAGGGTGTTGGCGAAGGTGATCGGCACCAGGTACTTCCAGCAAATCGACATCAGCTGATCGACGCGCACGCGCGGCAGCGTCGCGCGAATCCACATGGCGACCAGCACCCAGAAGTACGACTTGAGGAAGAACGTAACGAACTGAAGGACGTTTTGCAGGACGACGTTGTCGGTGATCGGCGGAATCTGCCAACCGCCCAGAAACAGCGTCGTGAGAAGGGCGCCGATGATGTAGAGGTTTCCCCACTCGACCATGAAGAAGATGAGGTAGCGGACGCCGGAGTACTCGGTGACGAAACCGGCGACCAGCTCCGATTCGGCTTCCGGCAGATCGAACGGCGTGCGGTTGCCTTCGGCCAGCGCCGCCGTGAAGAAGGTGAAGAAGGCGACGAACATGAACGGGTTGGCGAAGATGCGCCAGTCCCACGGAGCCCATCCCTGCTGCTCGATGAGCTCCTGCATGTTGAGCGTGCCGGCGAGCAGGACAACGGGCAGGATCGATAGCCCGGCCGGAATCTCGTAGCTGACGATCTGCGCAGCGGCGCGGATACCGCCGATCAGCGACCATTTGTTGTTCGACGACCAGCCGGCCATCAGGATGCCGACGATGATCAGCGAGGTGACCGTCAGAATGTAGAGTAAGCCGAGATTCATGTTCGCGACGACCAGGGCGCTGCTGAACGGGATGACGACGAACGCTGCGACGAACCCCATCATGACGACGTACGGTGCTGCCGCGAACAGTTTGCGGTCGGCGTACGCCGGGATCAGGTCTTCCTTCATCAGCAACTTGATGCCGTCGACCAGCCACTGCAGGATTCCCTGCGGCCCGACCCGGTTCGGCCCGATGCGCGATTGGATGCGCGCCCACACGCGGCGTTCGATGAAGGTCGTCGCACCAGCGACGTTGAGGATGAATACCAGCAGCACGATCGCCCCGAAGACCACCATGCCGCCGAGGTACACCACGTCCCGCGGCACCGCCGCGAAGTACCCCTGAGCAATCAATCCATCGAGAAACTCTTGCATCCCTCTACTCGTACCTACTTGGAGATTCCTCTGCCTCCGGGAGAGGTAAGGAGAGGGAATGAGATGTCGGACGAAGTCCCCTCATTGGAACCGGCGCGCCTGTTGCACACCTCCAATAAAACGATAATGAGGCTTCGCCCTGATATCTCATTCCCTCACCTTCGCCTCTCCCGGAGGGAGAGGGAGACACATTCCCGTGCGCAAACTAAGCGCGCTCTACTGATCTGGCGCCTACCTGTCGACTTCTGGGGCGACGATGTCGAGGCTGGCGATCACCGCCACCAGGTCCGCGATCATCAACCCCGGGCTGAGCGCGTCGATGATGCTCATCGCCGCAAACGACCCCGTCCTCACCTTGCAGCGGTAGGGGAACTCACTGCCGTCACTCACAGCGTACCAGCCCATATCGCCGCGCGCGCTCTCGACCTGGATGTATGCGTCGCCTTTCGGCGGCTTGAACTTGCGCGGTACCTTGGCGATGACCGGCCCCTCCGGCATCTGCTCGAAGCACTGCCGCACGAGCTTGCAGCTCTCTTCCATCTCGCGGATGCGGACGATGTAGCGGTCGAAGCAGTCGCCCACCGTACCTACCTCGCCTTTGCCGACCGGAACGGCGAACTGCAGCTGCGGATAGATCGAGTAGGGCTGGTCACGGCGGATATCGTAGTCGACACCCGAGGCACGCAGGTTCGGTCCGACCAGATTGTAATCGATCGCCATCTCGCGCGTCACGATGGCGACATTGGCTAGACGCTCGAGATAGATCTTGTTCCACGTGATCAGGTCTTCGAACTCTTCGAGCATGAGCTGGAAGTTCTTGAGGAAGTCGAGGACACGCTCGATGAAACCAGGAGGCAGGTCCCAGGCGACGCCACCGATGCGCATGTAATTGTAGGTCAGGCGCGCGCCGCAGAGCTCCTCGAGCAGATCGTTGATCTTCTCGCGCTCGCGGAAGGCATGAAAGAACGGCGTCGCCGCGCCGATGTCGAGGATCATCGTCCCGACCGAGAGCAAGTGGCTGGCGAGGCGGTTGAGCTCCGCGGCGATGACGCGGCAATACTCGCCGCGCTTCGGCACCTCGATGTCGGCCATCTTCTCGCACACCATCCCCCAACCCTGGTTGCAGAACATGGCGGCGACATAGTCGACGCGGTCGGTGTACGGCATGAAGCCGTGGTAGCCGACCTTCTCCGAGATTTTCTCAATCGAGCGGTGCAGGTAGCCGACGTCCGGGATGGCTTCGCGCATCACTTCGCCGTCGGCTTTGACGACGAAGCGCAACACCCCATGGGTGCTAGGATGCTGCGGACCCATATTGAGGGTCATTTCCTCGGTTTCGAGGCCAGCCTGATTCTCGCGTTGAACCTCTACTTCGAAGCCGGTCAGACCCATGCGTTCCTCGGCGCGCCTCAGCGCAGCAGGCTCTCTCGGCGGGTGTTGATGCCGTGGTACTCTTCGGGCTCGACGAAGTCCTTCCTCAAAGGATAGCCGATCCAATCTTCGGGCATCAGCAACCGGCGCAGGTCAGAGTGCCCGGTGAAGGTGATACCGAGCAGATCGTAGATCTCACGCTCGAGCCAGTTCGCCGCTTTCCACACGTTCTCGACTGTCGGTACGACCGGGTTGTCGCGCAGCGCGTTCGCCTTCAGGACGATGTAGTGGCGGTGTTTGTAGGAAAACAGGTGGTACACCACCTGGATGTAGCCCTCTGCCTTGTAGTCGACCCCGGTCTCATTGGTCAGGCAGTCGAAGGCGAGATCGGAATCACCCTTGAGGAAGGCGCAAACCTCGGCGATCGCATTCGGTTCGATCTGGATCCAAGGGTCCTTGGTTTCCAAGACGGCGTCGCCGACCCCGGCGGGGAACTGCGCCCGCAGGCGCTGGTGGATGGCGGCGGCGTCCATGAATCAGCGGCTCAGGCCGCGGCAGTCTCGCTGGTCGGCCGTACCAACCATTTTTCCTGCATCATCTTCTCTTGCAGCTTGAGGATGCCTTCGGTGAGCGCTTCCGGTCGCGGCGGGCACCCGGGGACATAGACATCGACCGGGATGACCTTGTCGACACCGTCGCAAACCGAATACGCAAGCTGGAAAAGACCGCCGCAGCTGGCGCAACTGCCCATGGAGATGACGTAGCGCGGCTCGGGCATCTGCTCGTAAAGGATCTTTGTGCGCAGCGCCATCTTGAGCGTCAAAGTGCCGGCGACGATCATCAGATCCGACTGGCGCGGCGCAGCCCGCGGCGCGGTACCGAAGCGATCGACGTCGGCCCGCGGTCCCTGCGTCTGCATCATTTCGATGGCGCAGCAGGCAAGGCCGAAAAGCATCCACCAGACCGAAGATTTCCGTGTCCAGTTGAGAAACTGGTCCGCTTTGGTGGTCACCACCATCTCGGGCATACTGTTGATCAATGACATTCGAATCCCTCAGGCCGCTTCCTTGAACGATTCGTCGCGCTGATCTGGTTCGGCGGAGACCTTCTTGAGCCAGTCGAAGTCGCCTTTGGCCCAAACGTAGACCAGACCGACGAGCAGGATCGCCAGGAAGATCAGTATCTCGACGAAAGCGAAAAGTCCCTGTCCCTGCAAGACCCAGCTCTTGAAGACCAATGCCACCGGCAGCATGAAGACGATCTCGACCTCGAAGATGAGGAAGATCAGGGCGACGATGTAGAAACGGATGTTGAAGTTCAGCCAGGCGCTGCCGGTAGGTGGCTCGCCGCACTCGTAGGTGCTGAGCTTGATCGGTTCCGGGTTGTTCGGCCGCAGCAGGCTGCCGAGGGCGAGCATGCCGCCGACAAAGCCCACCGCCAAAGCGAAAAACACCAGCACGGTGGCGAATTGGAATTGCATCAATCTCTGCGGATTGCCTTCCGCGTGCAGCTAACAAAGCATACTCGCGAAGTCAATTACACGTGAGCCGACATTATGTAGGCTTCTGCGGGCTATAAGCTCGGCAGCGTCAGTCGTGGTCACCTGACGCCTCGATCGGAGAGGCCGAGGTCAGGCGCGACCCCGGTTCCTGCAGGATCAGCCGCGCTGCTTCGACCGCCAGGGCCAGCAGGGCCAAGAAGGCCAACAGGCGTCCGGACTCACCCCGATCGTGGCAGGTCGATGCTCGATTGCTCTTTTGCCTTCTCGGGTGTCCGCAGCCGTGCGAGCACGATGGTCGCGACTCCCAAGAGGATCTCATCGACGAAGGGAATGACGTCGGGGATGACCATGTCGACCGCGAACAGACCGGCGGCGATCAAGAAGAGCCAACGGTAGCGCAGCCGCGACAGAAAAGTGAGAAGCGGTGCCAGCAGGGAGCGGTGCGGTTTTATCGTCGCCATTCTGGTCCCGAAGACCTATGGCGATTTGCGCGCCGGCAGTTTCTCGGTCGAGCGCGGCGGCAGGGGGTGGTCGACTGGGAAGTCGGGTGCAAGTTCGGCGAGTAGATCGGGTCTGACGAAAAAACCCGGGATGTACTTCCACTCGGCTGCGCCAGGCTCCTTGACCCCGAGCTGAAAGCCCGTGGAACCGCCGCGGTTGGTGCCGTCGGTGACGATAATCCGTGTCGGAACCAATGCGAACCGGCGCTCGCCTTGTCCCGCAATGAACTCCGGTGGCGACGGGAACGTGAATGATTCGAGTTTGATACCGGCCTTGGCTTGGGTTTTGGCGACGGCCATGTAGATCTTGCTGTACGCTTCCGGGCCACCCCATTTTTTGACGACGGCGGGCAACGTATGCTGCACCAATACATCCGCGTCGCCGCTGAACAAGGCATCGTTCATCGCGCGCACGTCGCGCTGTACGACGGCGGCTTCGCTTTCGGCATCGTCGTGTGGCGCGATCGATGCGTGTTGACAAGCGAGGGGAGCGACCAACGCGACGAGGAGAATCAATCTTTTCATATGATCACGCGCATCCGTTCAGCGCCGCACCGACGGCGCGTACGATTTCGTCGACGGTGACGCTGCCGTCGTTGTCGATGTCAGCGGGCGGGCACTGCGTCACCGGTGCAATCCCGAGTGCAAGGTTTACGGTCGTGACGATTTCCTCGACCGTGACTCTGCGATTTCTGTTGCAGTCGCTCGGGCACGGTGGGGTCGGCGACGGCGTCGGTGTGTCGCTCGGTGTCGACGTCGGCGTCGATGTTGTCGCCTGCGTCGGTGTCTCGGTGTCGATCGCAGTTGATTCTTCGGTGGGTGTACTGCTGGGGACGGGCGTTCCGACCGACGCAGTCGTTGTCGGCGAATGCGTAGCGGTTGGACTCGCCGTCGGCGTCTCGTCGCCGCTGCTCAACTCGACGAGGGTGCTGGTGATGGCGTTGTCGCCGATGATCGAATCGAACAGCACGGAGGCGCTGACGAGAATACCGCCGGCGAAGCGATTCGGGCCGCCGGCGGCCAGAAGGTCACAGTCGAACGGCTGTCCGGTATTTTCAACCGCACACAGTCGGGTGCCGCAGAGCACGCGGCACTGGCACCCGGACGAACCAGTGCATTCACCCTGCGTTTCGAGGTCGACACAGGATTCGTCCATTTCAGGGCACTCTGCCGAGGTAGCGCACGGGGCTTGCGAGCCGGTGGCGATGCGGGCTCCGGGCACGGCGTTGGCGGTTTCGATGGAGGTCCGTGCGGTGCCTGTAGTCAGGAAGATACGGGTGATATCGCCGATGTCGATGTCGTCGGCGTTGCAGGGAATGCCGTCGAAGCCTTTTTTGAAGAAGGGATCTTCACAATCGGGATCGACACCGGCGTGGCAGCAGCGGCCGCCGTCTTCGTATAAGGCGATCGCCAGACCGGTTTCGAGTACCGCCGAGCCGCGTGGGCCGCTGCCGCTGAACTCGGGCGAAATGGGAATGATGTTGCATGCTCCTGGATGGCGATTGGATGGCTGCTCCAGCAAACCGCCGATACACTGCGGGTTGGCGGCGCTGGCATCGTGATCCGTCGCCAGGTCGTAGTCCACTCCTTCGAGGCCGGCGTCGTCGCAGGCGACGACGCCGCGCGCCGCAACCGTGCCGAGACCGAAGAAGCGGACACAGGCGCAGGCGAAGGGGGGGATCGGGATCGCATCGATCTGCGAATCGGGCAGGTTGAAGGCGACGGGAATTTCTCCCTTGCGTGTGAGAAGAGCGCCGTTCTTGTCGATGACGTCGTGGTCGCGCGCGTGTCCGACGCGCACCGTCTGCGCGCCATGCAAGCCGAGAAGAAGGTTGAGCGCGGCGCCCTGGGCAGACGCCGTCGTGCGCAGGCCGGTGCAAATCGCCTCGGCTGGGCAATCCGTGTCGACGTTGCAGCTTCCGCCCGGATTGGTGCCGCCCTCGCAGGTGCCGGAGCGGAAGACGAAGGGTGACTGACTCTCATCGGTGCAGTTGATTGCACAGCCGTCGGCGCCGACGGTATTGCCGTCGTCGCACGCCTCACCAAACTCGAGATCGAAGTTGCCGCAGGCGGGTGTGACCGTACCGGGCGTTGGCGTCGGTGTTGGAGTTGGTGTCTGCAACCCCGCCCCGATCTCTCCCGCAACCGCGCTGACCGGCAGCGGGGTGTTGCTGGCGCCGTTGGCAGCCACGTTGGTCAAGAGCAGTGGGAAGCTGCCCGCTTCGTTGGGCAACTGAACGACGCACGTTTGCAAGAGCGTGTCATCGGCGAAGCCGCCGATGCGGACGCGAGAGACGTGTACGCCGCCGCCGGCGATCGGATCGCCACGGTCGCAGTCACCCGCATCGATCTCGATTCCGTCAGCGTCGAGGTCATACTGCACGCCGTCGACGCGTGTTCCCATCGTGCGGATATGGACGCGTACCTCGACGGTTTCTCCCGGCGAACCGTATGCCGAGCGCGCTTCCACGGTAACCCCTGCAGCCGGACGGACGAGGGTCAGAATGAAGAACACGAAGCCGAGCGCCGATGATCGGCGCGACATGTGGGCGCACATCATGTCTTGATGCCACAGGGAAGGAGATTTCCCAACAAGGAACATTCCGTTGCTGGTGTAGAAGCAGGAGCACCGCAAATGCTCAGGCGAGCGATAGGCTCAATCACACGTACTCTTGTAAAGCGTATCGAGCTTGGCGCGCAGGTCTTCTTCTGACAGCCCGGGCATCGCCGGCTTGAGCTCCTCGAGCTGGCGGCACGCTTCGTCTTTCCTGCCCTGCACCTGCGTCAACCGCGCGACCTCGTAGTTGCTCTCGTACCACGGAAAATCGCCCGGCCGCGTGCCGGCGACGATTTTCTTCCAATACCCGATAGCTTCATCGGGTTTGTTCTCCGCTTCGGCGATACGTCCGAGGCCGCGCAGCGCCGACACCGAGTCGCCGCTGTCCTGGATGGCTTTGGCGTAGAGCTCGCGCGCTTTGTCGCGCCTGCCTGTGTTTTCGTACAGCCGTGCAAGGGTCAGCTGGGTCTTTGCCGACGGTGAGGCATCTTCGCTCAACGTTTCGTAGAATCGCAGAGCGACCTGTTGCGCCGCTTCGTTCGCCGCTTTGTCGCCCCGCCCCGACCGCCTTGCGCCTTCGCGGATGAAACCCACTGCCAACTGTTCGACCTGCGCCGGCTCGAGCTTGGCGATCACGGCGCTATTCCGGCGCACCTCAGCCTCGGCGTCGGCGAAGCGACCGAGCGCCTGGTACGCTTCGAGCCGCAGGCGGACGACCTGCGGCATTAGATCGTCCTGTGCGCCGTATTTCTCCTCGAAGCCGGAAAGTGTTGCCAAGACGGAGTCGTAGCTCGTCTCGGGCTGTAACCTGAGATACACCGCTTTCATGATCGCCACTTTGGCGCGCATCTGCTTCAGCGGCGTCTGATCGTCTTTGCGCGGTTTACTCTCGTAAGCAACGGCGCCGGCTTCGAAGCGGTCGAGCTCGGTGCTGATCTTCTCGAGCAGATTCTTGCGACCCGGGTCGCGCGGTGTGTCCTGCAGCAGCTCGAAGGAACACTGCAACGTTCCGAAGAGCGCTTGCAGCTCGAACGACGGATCACCCTTCACCTTGGCGTACGTTGCGGTCGCCTGGGTGAACTGCCCCTGGGCTTGCATATACTCGGCGAGGCGGAACTGAGCTTCGAACGCCGACGCGTGATCCGGGTAGCTCGTCAGAAACGAACGCAACGCGTTCTCGTAGCGTTCCGGCTCGACCGCGGTGGGGTCGACGGCGACTGCGGCTTCGAGTGCCTTGAAGCGCACGTAGGCGGCGTCACCGGCGTAACTCGCCTTGTCGTCGGCGCCGAGCGCCAGGTCGAATTGGTTGGCCGACTCGATGTACTCGCCGGCTTTGAACTTGGCGAGCCCGAGGATGTAGTGCGCCTCCGGCATCTGGTTCTTCAATGATTCGTCTTGCGAAGCGACCACGTCCTCGAGCAGAGGCAGAGCGCTGGCGTAATCATTCTTCTGCGCCAGAAGCTTGGCGAGCTCCCACTTGGCGAACGGGCTCTGCGCCTTCTTCGACCATTCCTCGGGGTTTTCGATCTCGGTTTGAGCGAGGGCGGTGACGCGGTCGGCCCATGCCGTGCCGCCGCGGCGCAATTGCTCCATCATCGCCAATGCCAGCTGACGGTAGCGATCACCTTCGGCGCCGCCGGTCTTCTTGGCGCCGTCGAGCAGGGCGCGGATGCGCAGAAAGCGGACCCAGTTGGCCTCATCGCCGCTGGTTGACGCGAGAAGCTCCTCGGAAAGCGGCAATGCTTGCTTGACGTTTCCGGAGCGGACGTAACCGTCGAGCAGAGCGAAGCGCGCTTTGTTGCGTCGCTCCTGTGATGCCTTGTCGTCCTTCGCAACGGTCGAAAGATCGTGCACGGCGAATTCGGTGTTGCCGAGCTCCAGGTTGCACAAGCCGCGTCCGAGCAAGCTCTCGACGGTGAGATCGTTGTGCTCTTCGCCGACGGCGAACTCCGAGAAGCCGGCCTGCGCACGCTCGAGCAGCTCGCGCGATTTCTTGCCGTCGTAGAGACGCGCTCCGTAGTAGTCGAGCCAGTTCAAGAAGTAGAGCGCTTGCGAAGCGACGAGTTGGGCGTTGCGATAGGCTTCGCTGTCTTGCAACGCTTCGAGATCGCCGTCCTCATCGATCACCTTCTGTGTGCTGCTCTGCAGGTACGAGCCGTTCTTGTCATAGACCTTGTGCAACGGCTCGGTGACGGCGTTGTAGGCCGAGAGCAGCGATTCGCGCTGTGCGCCGGCGCCGCCGGAGAATGCCGCCTTGTCACTGAGGCGGATGAAGTCGGTGGCCAGCGGCCCGAGCTGGTCGATCGCCTCCTGTTGCGCTTTGCGATCGAATTGGCCGGCGTTCTCCTTTGCCGCGATGTCAGCGGCGATGCGATTGGCGCTGGCGCGCAGCTCACCGGCATCTTGCGCGATGACCGCGAGCGGGGCGGCCAAGATCAGAAGTGCCGCTGCGAGGCGGAATGCGAAACGCGTCACGACAGATCCTTCAAGAACTTGGCCATCTCGGTCTTCCAGCGAGATCCGAAGGCCAGCTCCATGATCGAACGTATGAGCTTCTTGTCTTCGCCCAGCATGACCAGGCTGCCGCCCCCGGCCTTGGCGATTTCACGGAAGTCACGTTCGGTTTCTTTGTAGAACTCGGGCATCGGCGACGGCTTGTACTCCTTCATGCCCTGGAGCGCGCGCCACATTTGCAGATCGAACTGGCGGTGGAGCTCGACGGTGACGTCGATGGCGCTCAGCTGGCCGCGCTCGCCGCGAAAGTCGCTCGCGAGGCTGACGACCTCGTCGAACTCCCATTTGTGCGGTGGCGAGCCGCCGACGAGGATGATGGCGCGCTTCGAACGCTTGCGCCAACTGAGCTCGTTGATCGCTGCGTCGACGGCGTCGCGCACGGCTTCTTCGAAATCGCCGCCGCCGTCGGCGGTAATATTTTTCAGAAAGCTCTGCAACTTCGCCGTGTGGAAGCTGAGGTCGCTCCATTTGACGACGTACTCGTCGCCGACGTCGCGGTAGACGACGATGCCGATCCGTGCCGTTGGCACCATGCGGTGTATCGCGCCGACCAGATCCGACAACTTGGTGCGCACTTCGTCGATGACGAACTGCATGCTCGAGCTGGTGTCGATGACCAGGGCGATATCCAGCCCGACTTTGCGCAGTCCGCCGACATAGTCGCCGAAGCTGCCGCCGAGGGCGCCGATGGCTCCGCCGCCACCACCGAAGCTCAACGGCGCCGAGCTGGCGTCGATTGTCGGTCCGCGGCCGAGTTTCGGTCCGACGCCGGCGATGCGCGGCATCGTCGGCGCGCGCAGGTTGCGCACGGTCGGACCGCTGGGCGCCGCCTTCTGCGGCGCGGCGCGCTCCATCTTCAACACGCTGGCGAGATCCTCGAGCGAGTCGAGGCCGTCTTCCTCGCCGACGGTTTCATCGAGCTTGACGCGGATTTTTTCGACCGTTTGGATGACCGTCAGGGTGATGGTGGCGAACAAAACCAACAGGCCGATGTGGACCGCCGTCGAGACTGCGAACCAGCGGAAGCCGCCGTAGGAGCTGCCCGACCAGGGATCGAAGCGCTGTGGGTCCTGAGGTTCCTGATCCGAGTTCGCCATGTTTCGTTCAGATCGAAAAACGCGAGCTACAGGCGTGGATTGAGAGCCGGAAAGGACTCACCTTCCCGCGCCTGGTTGCGCGGCGATCGAGATCTGCGTCGCCCCGGCCTTCTGCGCGATCGACAGGATCTTCACGGCATTGCCGAAGAGAACTTCGCGGTCACCTTCGAGCACGACGGGGATGTCGGGCTTGTTGGTGACGAAACCACGGATCACTGGCTCGAGCTCTTCATAGGGTGTCAGCGCCGCATTGACGTAGATATCGTTTTCGGGGGTGACGGTAATCGTCAGCTCCTTCGGCTTGGCGGCGGTCGAATCGACCTCTGGTAGATTGATTTGCGCACCCGACTGCACCATGGCGGCGCTCGTCACCATGAAGATGATGAGCAGCACGAGGAAGATGTCTGTCAGCGGCGTGATGTTGATCTCGGCGACGATCGGTGATCGCGCCCGCGATTTGAGGCTACCGAGCGCCATTGCGTCTCCCCAGATGAATGGCGTCGAGCACACGGTTGCCGGCGATGGTCATCGCCGCTTCGATGCGCTCGATGCGCGTTTGGAAGTAGTTGTAGAAGATGACCGCGATGATGGCGACGCCGAGGCCAAGCGCGGTGGCGATGAGAGCTTCCGAGATGCCGGCGGCGACCACCGAGAAGCCGCCGCTGCCCATGATCGCCATGTTGTGAAACGCCTTGATGATGCCGATGACGGTGCCGAACAGACCAATGAACGGCGCGCTACTGCCGACGGTCGCGAGCACCCACAGCGGCCCCTTCAGGGCTTCGAGCTCTTCGAAGCGCTTCTCCTCCGCGAGCTCCGACAGATACTCCAGCGAATCGGAGGAGTGCCGTTCGAGCACGTCAGCGAAGATACGGCCTGCGGGTTTGTCGATCACCGCTTTGGCCGACTCGAGGGCGCTGGCGATGTCGCCCTTCTCCAGCGGCGGGCAGAGGCGCCCGGAGAGTTGCAAAGTCTCGGTCGTCACGTTGCGCAAGCTCCAGGCACGCTCACAGATGATGCTGACGGTGACGATCGAGAAGATGATCAAAGGGTAGGTCGAAACCCACCCTGACTGGATCATGTCGAGAACGCTCAAACCTTCCACGACGAGAACCTCCTTACAACAAGACGGTAGCCGGTACCCGGTAAACGGTAGCCGGTAACCGGTAGCCGGTACCGGAGAATCAAGCCAACGGATACCGGCTACCGTTGGAGCGGATGCCCTATCGACTCGCTATCGAGGTGTCAATTTAGAAGGTACCGACCCGCGTTGCTAGATGGTCCGTCCGGTCAGATTTGAGGGGCCAACAGCCGCCGCGTCTGCAGATAGGATGTACTCGGCGGTCCTGGCGCCGCTAGCTCAACTCCACCCGGTCGCCTACGCTGATACGTCCGGATGCGGCAACGCTGGCGTACACACCGACGTTCTGCGCGGCGTCGCGTACGATGGTGCGCAGCACGCTCGGGTCTTTGCCCAGGTCGTCTTGCGGCAACGTAGTCATCACGCAGCGTACACACGGAATCTCGATCTTGATCTGCGCCTCGCCGATGCGAAGGGTACGGCCGGACCATTCGGTTTCAATGAAACCCGCGGCATCCTCCGTGCTGACGACGATGTTCGGACGGAAGCGGCGTACGTCAAAACGGGCTGACGGGTTGCGAGCACCCAGCTCGGCTAGGGACGCCGTCGTCAGCAGGTGCAACGGGAAGGCATCGAAGTAGGTGCCGAGCGGGGAGGTATATTCCATGATCTCCGCCGGAAATACGGTCAGATCGGGAAGCGGCTCGTCTTCGGTGCGACCGAAGATTTCACGCAACTCGGCGAGCATGTCCGGGTTATCGGGAGAGCTGCGGCGGTAGTGAGATGTCGCGCTGGCCGGCTGTCGCGGCCACAGGGTGACCGGCCGACCGAGCAGTTCTGAGAGTTTGCGGGCCGCTTCAACATCATCGCTGCGTACTCGTGTGCCGTCGGGCAGAGTGATGTCCGCGGACGGTATCGCATCGTCGACCGGCTCGGTGACGTAGCGCGCGGTGCAGCGCAGCAGGTCGGGAAGCTTCTTGGCGCCGCGTATTTCGCCGGCTCGTTCGTCACGCAACGCCCAGCCGCGATCGCCGATGACGCCGTGCGCGTCGAGGAGGCACTGCTGAAGTTGCTCACCGGCCATCGACTTGACCGGATAACGCCATAGTTGGCTGACTCGGCCGATCACCGCCATCCAAAGCTTCGAGTACCAATCGCGCTGCGGAAAGTCCATGTGCCCGGTCGCAAAACGCATTGCGTAGAATCCGATTGACACCCCACGGGTTGGAGTGCGAGTTCCTACAACGAACCGAGCGAGTCAGCGGCCGGTTTCACCTGTTGAACTGATGAAGGGCAGGCAGATGAAAGCAAATATTCGTCTCGTACTCGCATTCAGTCTGGCAGCGCTCGTCCTCTCTCATCCGCATCCGGCATTGGCGTTCTCCGTTCTCGACGAGCAAGGAATCACCGCGCCGGAACGTGCATCGCTGGCCGGGCGTTGGTCGGCCGAACCCGATCCCTTCGGCGGCGGTACGGGTCTGCATGATGGAATCCAGGTTGCCGTCGAAGCCAGCTTCACCACTGACCTCGGGGTACCCGAGGTGGCTGCACTCTACGGCGTGAGCGAAGCGTCGGCGAGGGCGATGGCCGAAGCAGCGGTGCTCGCCGCTTTTCGGATGTGGGAGACGCCGGCACTGCGGTTCGATGTCCAGTTCGCCGGCGCCGCGGTCGAAGGCACCGGTGCTGGCCGGGAAATCGATCTGTTTGCGCGCCCTGCGCTGGGTATCTTTTTCGGTTTTGCCGACGTGGATACTCAGCCCGCGACAGCGCGTCGCCTCACCAACGGGCAGTTGCTTGCCGGCGACGTCATCGTCGGTGCTGACATCTTCATCAACCGCGATCGGATCCTCGAAGGCGCCACGGCTCTCCATGCCAACGCTGTTCCGCTCGAGCTCGTGGCCGCTGCTCTTCAGATCCTGATCGCGCACGAGATCGGACACACCATCGGCCTCGGACATCCGAACTTGCAGACATTTCTCGATACCGACGCCGATCCTTTCAATCCGATTGTCGTCAACCCGCTCGACCCGTTCAGCAACCTGATCTTCTCATTCGTTCCCCCCGACCCGCCGGCCGCTTTCTTGCCGATCATGTGGGGCGGGCTCTCGAGCCAGAATCCTGACGATCTGCTCGCCTTGATCGGCCGCTTACTCGATCCCTCTTTGACCGCCGATGACAGCGGCGGCCGTGACGTGCTCTATCCCGAGGTTCCGTATGTCTGCTACAGTACGCGCAAGACCGCACGGACGACGGCCTTCAACCGTATTCCCCACTCTCAGCTGATCGATTCGTTCGAGAACGCCACGGTCGACATCCGGCGCCCAGTGGCGCTTTGCAACGCAGTCGCAATCGGTGGCGCCTTGGGAGCGGAAGGATTTCTCGAACATCTCGCTCGCTACGCTTCGACGCGGCCGCGCGGCAGCGCTGCGTTCACCCGTGTTCGCGCTCAACGTATCGTCGATCAGTTCAGCCCATCCCTCGTCGTCGACATCATCGGTTCCGGCAATCTCCAGGCTCCGAGCGCGGCGGGTCTCGCCACAATGCCGCCATTGCCGCTCGACGCGCCATACACCGATCACTTCAGTTGCCATCGGGTCGTCTACTCGCGCGGCAGCAAGCGTTTCAAGCCGATCCGAAACGTCTTGTTGCGGGACGAGCTCGGCACCATACGCGTCGACGTCGTGCGGCCGACACGTCTGTGCGCGCCTGCGGATTGGAACGGTCACGATCCGGGAGCCGAGAATCACTCCGCCCATCTGATGTGCTACCACGTCCGGGAACAACGCCGCGGGCCGGGATTCGTCAGACCGGAACCCTACTATCTCCAGGATAACACCGGGAACATGACGCTGGATCTGTTGGAGCCGACCGAGGTGTGCGTTCCGGCGCAACGTAACCCGTAGCATGCGCCCGGGCTTGATCTTCCTCGTGTCAGTTCAGGCCGGCTGATTCCGTCCGGCGCGGAATGCCTCGCCCGTTTGCGAGCCGATCCAGATCTCGCCGCCTTCGTAGTGTTCTTTCTTCCAGATCGGTACGACCTGTTTCAGCCGGTCAATGGCGAAGTGGCAGGCTTCGAACGCCGCCTTGCGATGACCCGACGAGACGGCGATGACGACACTCGCTTCGCCGATCGGCACGACGCCGATGCGGTGCGTGATGGCGATCTCCTCGATCGGCCAACGCTCACGCGCAGTCTCGCCGATCTTGCGCATCTCGGCGAGCGCCATCTCCGGATAGGCTTCGTATTCCAGACGCAAGACGCGCCGGCCGTCATTGTGGTCACGCGTCGTTCCGACGAACGTGCACACCGCGCCGGCGGCGGGGCTGGCGACTTTGGAAGTCACGCCGGCAGCGTCGATCGGCCCTTCGACGATCTCGAACATCAAAGCCCTCCGCTCACCGGTGGAATGATCGCGACCTCGTCGCCATCGGCGAGCGTGTGATCGCGGTCGACGTATTCGCGGTTGACGGCGAAGCGAACGGCGCCGCCCATGTTTTCGATCGCCGGGAACTCCTCGACCAACGCGTTCCACAGGGATTCGACCGTGCCTCCGTCTTTGAGTCTCCACGCCGTCTCGCTGCGTTTCACCCGCTCGCGTAGCGAAGCAAAGAAAAGGACGCGGACGGTCATGTCGGCCCCCGCAGCAGACCGACGATGTGACCGATCTCCGGCAGAATGAGTTTTGTCATCGCCAGCTCAACCGCCTTGGTCGACCCGGGAATGGAAAACACGGCACGATCCCCGGCGACGCCGGCGATGGCGCGACTCAGCATCGCCGCGGCGCCGATCTCTTCGTAGCTCAACATCCGAAACAATTCGCCGAAGCCGCTGATCTGTTTGTCGAGCAGCCTCTCGATCGCTTCGAAGGTTGTGTCGCGCCGCGCCAGCCCGGTGCCGCCGTTGACGACTACCGCCTCGACGGAAACGGGCAGAGCCGCGATTGCCTGGCGAATGAGATGCGGCTCGTCCTTCACAATGCGGTACGAGTCAACACGATGGCCGGCCTGATTCAGCAGCGCGCGGCTCCGCGCGCCGCTGGTGTCATCGGCTTCGGTGCGTGTGTCGCTGACGGTGATCACGGCGCATGAGACGCAACGGACGTCGTGTGTGCGATGTGGCTTGTGACTCATCGCTTATGCCTATCGCTCATGGCTGATGGTTGGGGGAGGCGGAGAACCACAAGCCATATGCGATAAGCCAACAGCTACTCCGCGTGTTCCTTGCCGATCAGGTCCCAAGCACCGCGATAGATGGCGTACTTGCCGGAGTACGACCGCTGCGAGTCGGGCAGATAGAAGGTCTTTCCGGTGCGCGCTTCCCACGGGATGATATAGGCGAGATTCAGATTGACACGGCGTCCGCCGAGGGGAACACAGATGAAAAAATCGCAATAGCGCTCGTCGATCTTGCCGCGGTGATGGAAGTTGAAGTTCCAGGCGCGGTACACATAGCTGTAGAGACGTTTGCGCAGGCGCACCCGCCGCCGGTACGAGCTCGGAAAAGCGGTGCGCACGGCGACACGAGTTCGCCCGTTGACGAGGAAATCGTAGCGCTCCAGCGAGCTCATCGGTTCGACGTCGACCTTGAGCGCTTTCAGGCGTGTGCGGATTCTGGACTTGGGAATGTCGTGGATGCCTGGCCGGTCCATGCCTGTCTGTCCCCGAAAACTTTTCCTTTAGCCCGCGGTCATTGTACGCCATCGGTCCGCGCGTGCAACACGCCGTGCGGGTCATATCGAAGCTCATGTCTTTCTCGTACGGGCCATGCCGTTTGCGGCTCCGGGCGGGCTGCGTGCTACGTTGGAGTCAGAGGAGAAACGCCGTGGCCTACGACAACATTCAAGTGAAACCGGGTGCGATTGCTGCGATCGCCCTGGCTCGTCCCGACAAGCGCAACGCGCTGTCGCTCGAGATGATGGGCGAGATCATCGCGGCGCTGCGCGACCTCGGCGAGCGCGCCGAGACACGCGTCATCATTCTCAGCGGTGACGGTCCGGTGTTCTCCGCCGGCCACGATTTGAAGGAGATGGTCGGGCACGACGCCGACGCTTGCGACCGCATCTTCGATCGCTGCACCGAGATGGTGCAGACGGTGCAGCAGATTCCGCAACCGGTGGTCGCGCAGGTGCACGCGTTGGCGACGGCGGCGGGATGTCAGCTGGTGGCGAGCTGCGATCTGGCCGTTGCTTCGGAAGCGGCGCGCTTCGCGACCCCTGGAGTGAAGATCGGGCTATTCTGTACGACTCCGATGGTGGCGCTGACGCGAGCGATCGGGCGCAAGCGCGCCATGGAGATGCTGCTCACCGGAATGACGATCGATGCGGTGACGGCGATGGAGTGGGGACTGGTCAACAAAGTTGTCCCGGCGGCGCAGCTGGAGGAAGCGACGCACGCACTCGCGCAGCAGATCGTCGAGGCGAGCCCGTACACCGTCGCGGTCGGGAAGCAGGCGTTCTACGCTCAGATCGATCTCGAACAGCCGCGGGCGTATGCCTACGCGAGGGGCATCATGACGCGCAACGCCATCGCCGGCGACGCTCAGGAAGGCATGTCGGCGTTTCTCGAGAAGCGCAAGCCGGAATGGAAGGGAAAGTAGGGAGCCAGCGACCTTTCGACTCTCACGGCTTCTGTTCGCCGTCGAGATAGCCGAGGGCTCGCAGCTGCTCGATGTGTCCCTCGTCGAGTTTGACCGGCTGCTTTCGTCCGGCGCGCGGTTGCTGGTGCCATGCCTGCACGAGCTGCTGCATCATGTCGATTGCGACTTGCGGGTGTTGAGCGATCACGTTCTTCGTCTCTCGTGGATCCTTGCTGACGTCGAACAACTTGAAGCTCTTCGACGCCGACTTTGTTGCCGCAAAGATGAGCCTCCACGGCAGCTTTGTCAGACTGTAGCGTGGTGGCTTGGGTTGGAAAGTGCTCGCAAACAAAATGCGCTCCTCCCACTCGCGCGTGGATTCTCCAGCCAGCAAGGGGCGCAGCGACTTTCCCAGCATTTGCGCGTCGGTCTTCACGCCGGCCAGGTCCAGCAATGTTGGGCGCACATCGAGCAACTGAACGGCGACGTCGATGCGTCCGCGCGCCGGCACCAGATCCGATGGGCCATGGATCAGCAGCGGCACACGGATCGTCTCGGCGTGTAGGTTCAACCCGTGGCGCGCAGCGCCATGCTCGCCGAACTCCTCGCCGTGATCGGATGTCACTACGGTGATCATACCTTTTGTCAGCCCTTTCTCCTCGAGCTGGTCCCAGAAGTCGTGGAACCGTTGGTCGGCGAAAGCGACCTCCTCGTCGTACTGCGCTCGCTCCTGTCGGCCGCCGCGCCGTTGAACGGTGGCTTGGCTCTGGTTCTTTGCGAACCGATTGCGGAAAGGTTCAGGCGCTTCGTACGGGTAGTGCGGCTCCGCCGTGTGTACGTAGAGAAAAGTCGGCCGCTGACGGTGGCGCTCCATCCATGAGACGACATCGTCGATCGGAACCGTCCGTGCCTGGTCCTTCATCCAGTGGAAGGCGATGTGATCGAAGAAACTGTCGAAGCCGCGATCCAGGCCTTGGCGTGGACCGGCGTTGACGTTGGTTGAAAAACACGCGGTCGCGTAGCCGGCGTCTCGAAAGTCCTCGGCCAACAACGACGCCTGATCGTCGACCTTGGCGAAGGCGTGCCGTACGCCGGTCGACACGGCAGGTAGCGAGAGCATCATGCTGGGGACCGATTCGACCGTGCGCGATGCGTTGGCGAAAGCGTTTGCGAACCAGGTCCCGCGCGCGGCGAACTCATGCAGCCGCGGCGTCGTCTCGCGATCGTAGCCGTAGAAACTCATGTGGGTCGCCGCCAGAGTGTCGATCAAGTAGACCAACACTCGCTGCGGCTCGGCGATCGGTGTGTAGATGACCGGTGCTCCGATCACCACGACTCCGTCGGCGGCCTCGGTCGCTTCGATCGTCAGTTGGCCCTCCAACTGGTTCACATCGCCAAGCTCGACGTCGAAGTCTTGCCATTTCTCGGCGCCTTCCAGAGACCGGCGCAGGATCTCCTTCTCGCCGTCGGCGTCGCGCCGAAAGATCCGCAGTCGTCCCTCATTTCCTCCGATCAATGCGACCGTGCCTGCGATTCGGGCGGAGCCAGGCAGCACCGGCAACGGTAAGACGAGACGGGTTCGGTCGTGTAAGTAGATCACTTCGCTCAATCGCTTCTGCAGCATCACCTTGCTGGTCCCGGCAGGTTTTGGATACGCGGCCTTTCGCGGCACGAAGCGAAGCTCTCGGATTTCGAAATGCTTACCCTGGGGCACACCGATCGCCAGGTACTCCGGTCGGCCGCGCCATTCGGCCAAGCGCGCGGTGTTGATGCGATATGTCGCGACCCCGTCGTTTGCCGCCGCTTCCAGCGGCCATTGGGCGAACCCGTGCTTCGACCAGGACATGACGAAGTTGTCGGCCTCGCTGAAGTCGGCGACGAGATAGATTTCGGCGATGTCTTCGGCGTCGATGTTGAGGCCATCGAAGCGGAGCGTTGCGTATCGACCTAGTTCGCGGAACTTCGAGCTCTCCTTCCTGGCATTCTTTCCGGGTTTCGAGAAGCTGCGGTCGCGGATCGTCAATGCGGCGGGCAACTCAGCGACCGCTGCTTTCCACTGCGAGCTCACCTGCGCCCGACTCATCAATGGCAACAGGTGGACGACACCGTGTGCTTCGATTTCGCCGCTATCGATGGCGGTGCCGACTTCCCGCGGTTTCGCGGTGCGGTATTCCACTGGTTTCAAGAGCTCCTGGCGCGCCCAGGTGAGGGTCTCGTTCAGGCGTTGCTCGAGCTCCGACGGCGTCGATGTCTGGCCCTGCACGCCGGTCGGTATGGTGCAAAGAGCCAGCGCTGCGACGGTTGTCCTAATCATGCGGCCCGTAGGCTCGATCGAGCAACTCGATCGGGTGCATGACGAGCGTCCGAATGCCGGCGCGGCGCAAGCTCGCCTGGATTTGCAGCGTGCAACCTGGATTCGCCGCGGCGACGATGTTCGCGCCCGTGGCGCGAACGCTCTCCGCTTTGCGATCGCCGAGACGACGCGCCAATTCCGGCTCGGTGAGGTTGTAGCTTCCGGCGCTGCCGCAACACATCTCGGACTCGGGTAACTCCACGAACGTCACTCCCTTGATACCTCGCAACAGCGATCGCGGCTGCTCGCGAACGCCCTGGCTGTGAGCCAGATGACAGGCGTCGTGGTACGTCACTCGGGCGCGGATCGGGTAGGGCGGCGGCTCCAGCGGCAGATCGACGAGATACTCGGTGACGTCCTTCACGCGTGCCGAGAATGCCCGCGCCCTTTCGGCGTAGGCCGGGTCGTCGGCCAGCAGGGCGCCGTACTCCTTCATCATCGCGCCGCAGCCCGCGGAGTTGACAACAATCGCACTGACGTCGTCGCCGAAGGCGGCGATGTTGGTGCGCGCACAGGTTGCCGCCTTCTGCGGCTCTCCGGCATGCAGGTAGAGGGCGCCACAGCACACCTGGTGCTTCGGAACGACGACCGTACAGCCGTTTCGGTTCAGCACGCGAACGGTTGCACGATTGATCCCGGCGAACATCACCCGGCCGACGCAGCCGGCGAGCAGGCCGACACGGTGTCGTTCACCTTTTGGCGCCGGATTCAACGAAAGCAGCCGACGGCCCCGGCGCAGGCGTGGAAGCAGCGCAATCAGCGGACTCAAGCTTCTAAGGAACGGCAGAATCCGCAAGGTCTCCAACACGTGCAATGGTGCCAGCGCCAGGCGCAGACGGCGTGGATGTGGGAACAGAGCGAGGATCAGCCAACGTTTGGTGCGATCCAGCCGCGTTCTCTGGTGGTTTGCTTCGACGTAGTGGCGCGCCGCTTCGATCAACTCTCCATAGCGCACGCCCGAAGGACACGCCGTTTCACAAGCGCGACAGCCGAGGCACAGGTCCAGGTGCCGAACGACGTCGTCGCTCAACGGCAATCCACCCCCTTCCAGTTCCCTCATTAGATGGATACGGCCGCGCGGCGAGTCCATTTCCGTGCCGAGCTCGACGTAGGTCGGGCACGCATTGAGACACAGACCGCAGTGAACGCAATCGAGGAACTTCCGCGGGTCGACGAAATGCGCCGCACTGCCTTGGCCGATCTGCGACACCTCAAATTCCTCCGATGAAGCAACCCGAGCTGAGCAGCCCGCGCGGGTCGAGCGCGTCCTTGACCGCGCGCATCAACGATCGCCGCGCCAGGGGTAGTGTCCGATCCGTGCTCCAGGGATCGATCCGATCCTTCAGCGATGTCGGTAAGGCGTCGAAGGTTGCAATGCCACCGACGGCAGCGATCTCCCCGTGCAACCACCGGGCGAAGTCGGCAAAGGCGCTGAGCTTCTCCCGCGACATTGGCGAACGCACCATGGCGACGCCGTTGCCGACATGTGCGGCGAGCAGAACGTCGATCGAACGCGCCTGGGCTTCGGCGGCGACATGTTGCAGCGCCGAGGCAAGGCGCGACGGTATCGTAACGATCTTGCAGCCGGCGAGATCCGAACCGATGCCGAGCTGCCGCAATCCGAAGGACAACTTGGCGGCGCTGGCGGAGTCGAGCATCCTGATGCGCGGACCGAAAACCGACTGGAGCTCGCGGCGTTGTGCGGCAATCTCGTCGGCTGCGCCGTGACAGCCGATGACAAGAGGCGCGCCCGACAGTCCGACCGCGTCGGCAGCCAGCTCGTTGAGGGCCTCGACGAATGCCGGCTGCAGATTTACCGTCAACGCATACAAGCCAGCTTCAACCGCGTCGTCGATGCGCTCAAAGCCGGCGACGAAGACCGCCTCGATTTCCGGCCGCGGTCGCACCTTGAATGTCGCTTCCGCGATGATCGCCAGCGATCCGTGTGAACCGGTCATCAGCTTCATCAGATCGTAGCCGGCGACATTCTTCACCACACGTCCGCCGCCTTTTACAACAGTTCCGTCGGCCAGTACGGCACGCACGCCGATCAACAGATCACGCGCCTTCCCGTATGCCAATCGCAACGGACCGCTGGCATCGGTTGCGATGAGACCACCGACGGTGACCTCATGGCCGCGCGGCGGATCGATTGGAAGAAACTGTGCGGCGACTCCAAGCTTGGCATTGAGTTGGTCGATGGTGACTCCGGCCTCCACGGTGACGGTCATGTCCGCTGCTTCGTGGGCGATCACTCGCTGCATCCGCCGCGTACACATCGCCACATCGTAGCGCCGCGGGGAGCGGCCTATACCGAGCTGCGCGCCGTTGCCAACAGGAATCATTGCCAGATTCGCCAAAGCGGCGGCCGCGACACAACGGCCGAGCTCTTCGATGTTTGCTGGATAGCAGACTGCTGCCGGTCGCTGTCCGTCAATACTGAACTGTGCCGTGGCGTCGCCCGTGACGATCGCATCGGCGCCGAAGGTCTGTTGGCATTGCTCAACAAACTTCGCTGCTGTGGTGCCACGGCCGGTGGAACTGGCGGCAACACTCACAAGGGCACCTGCCTTCGCGGCCGCGTGGTTTCGACGCAAACACCGGGCGTCGGAAAAATCTTGCCGGGATTGCAGCGTCCTTCCGGATCGAAAACCTCGCGCAGGCGACGCATGAGGTCGATGTCGGCTTCGGAGAAGAGCAACGGCATTTGCGCGATCTTCTCGACGCCGATGCCGTGCTCGCCGGTGACACTGCCGCCGAGCTCGACGCAGGCCTCGAGAATCTCGCGGCCGGCGTTGACGACGCGTTCGACTTCGTCGCCGTTACGTTCATCGTACAGCAGGATCGGATGGATATTGCCGTCGCCGGCATGAAAAACGTTGCCGATGCGCAAGTCGTAGCGCCGGCCGATGTCCTGAATGCGGGTGAGGATCTCCGGCAGCTTGGTCCGCGGCACGACGCCGTCTTGCGTACAGTAGTTGGGCGCCAGGCGGCCCACTGCGCCGAAGGCGCGCTTGCGGCACTTCCACAGCAGCGTCCTCTCGGTTTCGCTCTTGGCGACGCGGACGTCGCGTGCGCCGTGCGTGCGGCAGATCTCGATGACACGCATTGCCTGCGCGTCGAGTCCGGCTGCAAGCCCGTCGAGCTCGATGATCAGCACCGCGCCGGCGTCGGTCGGAAAGCCGAAGCGATACGCCTGCTCGACGGCGCCGACGATGAGCTGATCCATCATTTCGAGCGCCGCCGGA